>Ga0308419_1000151_pt1 | contig 56271 bp, 48 predicted proteins | sample HotsprSampleMS50_FD_203674 | JGI IMG/M metagenome (GOLD analysis project Ga0308419, IMG submission 203674) | Hot spring phototrophic mat microbial communities from Mushroom Spring, Yellowstone National Park, Wyoming, United States - 20090730_MS50 ... | reverse complement strand
GAGACAAGACATGCACGAGCTGTTAGTGCTGATTGGTATATTGGTTCTGCTCTCTGTAGTTTCGTTCGTCGTCAAGATAGTCCTGCCTGGACTCATGGAGGGGAAGAGTCCACTGCCCTATCAGAAGGAAACCGTCCTTTTCACTCCAGCGGAACGATCGTTTCTCAGCGTTCTTGAGGCAGCTCTCGGAGATCAATTCCGGGTCATGGGCGAGGTCCGCCTTGCCGATGTTATCAAGGTGAAGTCGGGATTGAGCAGGAGTCTCTGGCAACAGGCATTCAACCGGATTCAGGGCAAACACCTCGACTTTGTCGTGTGCGACCCCAACGACATGTCGGTGCAATTCGTGGTGGAACTGGACGATTCCAGCCACCAGCAGACCCGAAGACAAGTCAGAGACGAGTTCCTCGACAAAGCACTCGCGGCAGCTGGAGTGCCGATTTTTCACTTCTCAGCCAAACGAACATACTTCACGCAGGACATCCAGAGAGCCATCTTTGAGCAACCGAACCCGGAACGTCATGCCTGATGTGGTCCACCACGGCATCGCACGGCACAGCGATTCTGCTCCGTTTGTCAAGACCATCGTTCATTCAAGGGAATATCATAAGGTGAGGGCAGAAGGCTGTCCTGGCCATGCCGGGATTATGCCGATTCCTGCCCCGCCGACATTCCACGGCCTCCTCGACCTGCCGTCCCCCACAGTGTGAGTAGGGGAGGCGGCGAAAAAACTGTTGCCGGAAAGAGGTGTTTGAAGGAATATTACCTATTTTTGCGATCGGAATGGATGGATCATGACGAAGAACCTCGTGATCGTGGAGTCGCCGGCCAAAGCCCGGACGATTGGCAAGATTCTCGGCGACGCGTACGCCGTCAAGGCCTCCATGGGCCATGTGCGGGATCTGCCCGTTCGCTCGCTCGGCGTCGCCGTCGAAAGGGGATTCGAGCCTCGCTATGAGGTCACCCCCGACCGCAAAAAGACAGTCCAGGAACTTCAGGCCGCCGCTCGTTCCTGTTCCGAAATCTATCTCGCCCCTGACCCCGATCGGGAGGGCGAAGCGATCGCCTGGCATCTGAAGACCCTTCTGGAGGCAACGGCACCGAAGGCGCGTTTCCACCGTGTGGTCTACCACGAGATCACGCCGCGGGCGGTCCGCGAGGCGTTTGCGCAACCGGGCGACATCAACATGAAACGCGTGGAAGCCCAACAGGCCCGGCGGGTGCTCGATCGGCTGGTGGGGTATAAGGTGAGCCCACTCCTGTGGGGACGGTTTCAACGCAATCTGAGCGCCGGCCGCGTTCAGACGGTGGCGCTGCGACTGGTGGTCGAACGGGAAGAAGCCATCCGCCAGTTCGTCCCCGAACCCTATTGGTTGATCGGAGCTGAGGTATGCAAGCAGGTCTCCACAAAGGATCCCTTCACGATTCGGCTGGTCCGGATCCACGGCGAGAAGGCCGACATCCGATCTGCCGACCAGGCGGCGGCCATTCGCGCGGATCTCGAACGCTCGACCTTGCGGGTGCGAGGGGTGGAGGTCAAGGAGACGCAGCGCCGGGCGGCCCCGCCCTTTACCACCAGCACGATGCAGCAGGCCGCCTCCCGTCGTTTTGGCTTTTCCCCCTCCCGCACCATGCGGATCGCCCAGACGCTCTACGAGGGAGTGGACCTGGGCGAGGGCCCGATCGGCTTGATCACCTATATGCGAACCGACTCCGTGGCTGTGGCCCGGGAGGCCCAGGAGCAGGCCAGGTCGTTGATTGTTGAACGGTTTGGGGCCGATTTTCTTCCCGAACGTCCACCCGTCTATCGAAATCGCCAGGACGCTCAGATGGCCCATGAAGCGATCCGGCCGACGGATGTGACACGGACCCCCGAGGACCTTCGAAAACGGTTGAAGCCCGACGAGTGGAAACTCTATACGCTCATCTGGCAGCGCTTTGTGGCCAGCCAGATGGCCCCGGCCCGTTTCGAGCAGCGGTCGGTCGAGATCGAGACGGAGGTCCCCGAGGGCGAACGATCGCCGTACCTGTTCCGCGTGAGCGCAACGAGAGTTCTCTTCCCGGGGTTTCGGGTGGTCTATGACGAGGATAACGGACCCCGCGAGGATCGTCCCGAAAACGCCGGGGAGAAGTCCGCTCTGGCCGAAGAACCGGAAGTCGAATCCCTGCCCCTCCTCGAGGCGGGGGAGCGCCTCGACGTCCTGCGCTGGCTGGAGGAGCGGAAGGAAACGCAACCCCCGCCGCGCTATACCGAGGCGACCTTGATTAAGGCGTTGGAGGAGAACGGTGTGGGACGTCCGAGCACCTACGCCCAGATTCTGACGACGCTCTATGATCGGCGGTATGTCCAGCGGGAGGCGTCCAAGAGGACCCTGGCGCCGACGCCGTTGGGCGAAAAGGTGTACGCCCACCTGATCGGCGCTCTGAGCGAACTCTTTGACGTGGGGTTTACGGCCGCCATGGAGGAGAAGCTGGATGCGATCGAGGAAGGTCAGGTCGGGTGGCGTGACATGCTGGACGATTTTTATCAGCGCCTTCAAGGCTGGCTTGCGGCAGCCAAGGGGCCACCGGCGGAAGTGGAGCATGTCCGCCAGATCCTGGACCAACTGGCCCAGGTTCAGCAGTGGCAGGAACTCCCTGCGGCAGAGGGACGCCGCCGAAAAAGCGACGAACAATTCATCGCTTCGATCCGGAAGCAGATGGAGGAGGGGCGTGCCATCAGCCGCCGGCAGTTGGAGGCGCTGATCCGGCTGGCGGTTCGGTATCGCGATCAGATCCCCGAGCTGGAGCCTACCCTGCGCGCGCTCGGCCAGGAGGCCCATCTCGAGGTTCCCGCTTCGACGCCGCCCGATGAGCGGACGTTGCGTAAGCTGGAGTTGTTGAAAGCGGTCAGGACCGATCCTCCCGTCAAGCGCAGGGGGCGAACGTACGACGATGCGGCGTTTCTCTCCTCCCTGGCGGCCCAGGTGGCCCGTGGCCGCGTTCTTTCGCCGGCGCAAGTCGCCGTTCTCGATCGGCTCCTGCTCAAATACGCGGAGCAGATCCCGAATTTTTCAAGCGAACGACAATCCCTGGGTTTGGGGGAGGCGGCGACCGCCGCTTCGGCCTCAGCCGCCGATTCCGATCTTGCGGCGATCATCGAACGGCTATCCCATTCGACGACCTGGAAGCCACCGGAGGAACGGAAGGGGAAGACCTACGACGATCGCCTCTTTTTTGAGTCCCTGGCCAGGCAGTTCCGCGAACGAGGGCGGCTTACGCCCCGCCAGGTCTCAGCCTTGAAACGGCTGGCCCGATCCTACGAAAAGGCGTCGCCGGCTGGTGAGACGAAGTCCGAAGACAAGCAGTGAAAACAAGAGGACTTGCCCAGGATCCTCTGGTCCGCGCGTTTCGCCGATATCTCGAGAGCGAAATAAACGCCTCCGCCCATACCGTCGCGGCCTATTGGGGCGATTTGGAGCAGTTTGTGCGGATCGTTTGGCCCGATCGCCCGCCGCCCTATCCGTGGACCGAGGTGGATCGTCTCACCGCCCGATCCTATCTGGCCGGTCTCTTCAAGCAAGGACTTTCGGCCCCTTCCCTTCATCGGAAAATCTCCAGTCTCCGGCGGTTTTTTCGTTTTCTGATTCGAGCCCGAAGGATCGAAAAGAACCCCTTTGCCGGTATATCGGGTCCCGCGTGTCCCCACCGTCTTCCGAAGGTGCTTTCGAAGGCCGAAACGGCACGTCTTCTGGACGCGCCCTTGACACTGGCGGCCCGGGAGGCGGAACACTGCCCGGACGGCCGTCGCTGGCAAGTCGAATATGGAGGCGTACGGGATGCCGCCATTCTGGAGGTCCTGTACAGTACGGGCGGACGCATCCGGGAGATCACCGGTTTGACAGACCGGTCGGTGGACTGGCTGTCCGGCGTTGTCCGTTTGCGGGGCAAAGGCCGCAAGGAGCGATTAGGTCTTCTGGGCCGACCGGCGCTGGAGGCGCTGCGACGTGCCGTCGCATGGCGCGATCGTTTGTTCCCCCTCCGGGGTCGTCCGTCCCGAACGCCACCGGACCGGCCGTTGTTCATGAATGTGAAGGGCGGCGCGCTGAGCGCGCGGTCGGTCGAGCGGCAGCTCAAGCGGTATTTGGTGGAGGCCGGGTTGAATCCCAGCCTGACGCCCCATGTTCTGCGTCACTCGTTTGCCACCCATCTGCTCGATGCGGGGGCCGACATGCGGAGCGTGCAGGAGCTGCTCGGCCATGCCAGTCTTTCCACGACCCAGATCTACACCCACGTGACGGCAGAACGATTGCGGACGATCTATGACCAAGCCCATCCCCGAGCCTGACCCCCGGCCTTTTCCCTGGATCTATCAGGTCGTGTACAACGCGCTGTGGGTGCCGGCCTTTCTCCTGCTGGCGCCCCGGTACCTGATTCGGATGAAACGGCGGGGCGGTTATCGTCCCTTCTTTTCCGAACGATACGGATGGTATGCGCCCGAGGTTTTGGTCCGACTGGGCGGGAGGCCCCGGCCGGTTTGGATTCATGCTGTGAGCGTGGGCGAGGTGCAGGTGGCGCTGCGGTTGATACAGGTCTGGCGGACACAGGATCCAGGCGTCCGGTTTGTGCTTTCGACGGTCACCTCCACGGGGCGCCGGGTTGCGAGGGAGGGCATGGATCCGCGGGATACGGTGGTGTATGCACCCCTGGATTTTCCGTTCTGCGTGCGGGCGGCGTGGCGGGCGATCCGCCCCCGTCTGCTGGTGTTGGTCGAAGGCGAGTGGTGGCCGAATTGGCTCAGCCTGGCGAGGACCTCGGGCGTTCCCGCGGTGGTGGTCAACGGACGGCTCTCGGAATCGTCCTTCCGGGCGTTCCGGCGAGTGCGGTTTTGGACAAAGGCCCTGCTGGCGATGCCGACGGCCTTTTACCTTCAGAGCGATCGCGATCGCGATCGTCTCCTAGCGCTGGGCGCCGATCCCGCCCGCCTGGAGGTGGTCGGATCGGCGAAGTATGACGGCGTTCGGGCCGGCGCCGACGCCGTGGCGCAGGGCCGGGCGATCTTGGCTGAGGCGGGATGGGCGTCGGCGCCGGGCGTGGGCGTGATATGGGTGGGGGGGTCCACTTGGCCGGGCGAGGAATTGGCGCTTCTCGAGGTCTGGCAGCGTCTCCAGCCGGACATTCCAGGCCTGCGTCTTATCCTTGTGCCCCGGCATGAAGAGCGGCGCGACGAGGTGATGACCCTTTTGCGGGCGCGGGGGGTTCGCGTCTGGCAGCGGTCACAGCGGCGGATGGTTCCGGAGGGGGGGGAGGCGGAGGTTTTGCTTGCCGACACGACAGGGGAATTGAAGGCACTCTATGCGGTGGCCGATCTGGTTTTTGTGGGCAAGAGCCTCGACCCCCACCGGGGCGGTCAGAACGTCATAGAGCCGGCGGCGTTCGGGAAGGCGATTTTGGTCGGACCCCATCTTGAGAATTTTCCAGGTGTTGAGGCCGATTTCGAGGCGGCCGGCGCCTTTCAGCGAGTTCGGCACCGGGATGAGCTCATGGCGGCGGTCCGGCGGCTGGCGCTCGATGCCAGGGCCAGAGCGGAATTGGGGCAGCGCGCGGCGGAGCTCGTCCGGCGGCGGCAGGGCGTCATCGAGGCGTTGGTCGCCCGGATTCGGCCCTTGGCGCTTGAGGAACACGCATGAACCTTCCGGGGACCTTCGAGATTGTGGACCGGGACGAACGATCGCAGGCCCGATGCGGAATTCTTTGGACGGCGCACGGTCCGGTTCCAACGCCTGTCTTTATGCCGGTGGGCACGCAGGCGACGGTGAAAGCCATGTCTCCGGCGGAATTGGAGGCGCTGCGGGTTCCCATCATTCTGGCCAACACCTATCACTTGATGATTCGACCAGGCGTGGCCATCATCGAAGCCTGCGGCGGGCTTCATGCCTTCATGGGATGGCGGGGGCCGATCTTAACGGACAGTGGAGGCTTTCAGGTGTTCAGCCTGGCCGACCGCCGTCAGGTGACGGATGAGGGCGTGGTGTTCCAGTCGCATGTGGACGGCGCCACCCTCTTCCTCGGCCCGCGCGAGGCCATGGAGGCCCAACGGCGTTTGGGGTCGGATATCGCCATGGTTTTCGACGAATGTCCGCCCCACGATGCCCCGGTGGATTATGCTTGCAAGGCGGTGGAGCGAACCCTATTATGGGCCGCTCAATGCCGTGTGCAGAACCGAGCGCCGGGTCAACTGGTGTTCGGGATCGTACAAGGCGGCGCATTTCCCGATTTGCGGGCCCGTTGCGCGCGCGAGTTGATCGCGCTCGGCTTCGACGGCTACGCGATCGGGGGCGTGAGCGTAGGGGAGCCGGAACGCCTGATTCTGGAAGGGATCGCGCAAACGGTCGCCCATCTGCCACTGGATCGCCCCCGCTATGCCATGGGAGTAGGCGATTTGCGGCAGATGACCGAAGCGGTCGCGCTTGGCGTGGATATGTTCGACTGTGTCATGCCCACGCGAGTGGCCCGTAACGGTGGCGCGTTCACGCGGTGGGGACGGTACCCCGTGAAAGCGGGCCGGTACAAGGCCGACCGGCGGCCAGTGGAGGAAGGGTGCGATTGCTACACCTGCCGAACGTTCACGCGGGCCTACGTGAGGCACCTGCTCCAGGCCGACGAGATCCTGGGCGTTCGGCTGCTGACGATTCACAATCTGCATGCCTACCTGCGATGGATGGAGCAAGTCAGAGAGGCGATTGCCGGCGGCCGGTTTGAGGCATTCCGGCAGGCGGTCCAGGAAACCTATCGGGAGGAATCGGAATGAGTTCAACGATGCTGGCGATGATGGGCGGGAACGGAGCGGCGCCGACGGGAGGAGCCGCGTGGCTCCCGATGGTCGGCTACATGGCGATTTTTTTCGCCCTCTTCTACTTTTTGATGATTCGGCCGCAGGCGCGCCGGGAGCAGGAACGGAAAAAGATGCTCGAGCAGATCAAGGCGGGAGACCGAATCCTCTTTTGTGGCGGGATGATCGGTCTGGTCACCAATGTCAAGAATCAGACCCTGACGGTCAAGATAGCCGACAATGTGAAAGTGGAGGTTGCCCGGGGGGCGGTGATTCGCGTGCTGGAGGCTGACGAGGCTCCCGGTGATCTCGAGATGAACAAGACGGCCTGAGCCGTTCGCGAAAGGGAGAAGGAGTCCGAAACCGCTATGCAGAAGAACGTTTGGCCGATCATTCTTGGGGTTTTGACCGTCGTCTTGGTGTTGTTTTCCCTCGCCATCACGATTCCCCCATCGGAGAAGGTTCCGCTGGGGCTCGATCTTAGGGGGGGGATGAGTTTCACGGTGGAGGTGGACCAGGACGCGGTCCGCGAGAAACTGCTGGCCCGCGCCCAGGAAGAGGGAACGGTCCTGACCGATCAGGAACTGGATCGGATTCTCCCGGTGGAGATGCAGGATGCCCTCAAGCGGTCCATTGAGGTTCTGCGCAACCGGGTGGACGGTCTGGGAATAGCGGAGCCAATTATCTATCCCGAGCGTGGCAACCGGATCGTCATCCAGCTGCCGGACATTGATTCGAGCCGGGAGATCGAAGGGGGCGACGAGCGGCGGGCGGAACGGGCCCGGCTGGCCCGGGAGAAGCGGGAACGCGCGATTCGCACCATTCGTGACGTCTCCTTTCTCGAATTCCGCCTGGTTCATCCCGACAACGATGAACTGATTGCGAAGATGATGGAGGCGGGAAAAGCGCCTGAGGGGTACAAAGTCGTCAATGTGACCTACAAGGGGCGTCCGCAGTATTTCTGGGAGCGCGACTACGACGTGTTGCCGGAGGGCCGGATGGACGCCGCTCAGCAAGCGAAAGTCGCCTCTTTCAACGCGCCTCCCACCTACGAAGTGTTGCTTGAGCGTGTCGAGGTCGGCAACCGGAAATTGTTTCGTCCCTATCTCGTCCAGAAAAAGGCCGAACTGGACGGCACCCGCTTGCGCAAGGCGGGAGTGGGTTACTCGGGCGGGCTCGGGTCGCCGGTGGTGAAGCTGGAATTCGACCGCGAAGGCGCCCGTATTTTCCAGCGCCTCACGACGGCTTATGCGCCGAACGGCACCCGGAACCCCAATCCGGTAGGGCGGCAACTGGCCATCGTGCTCGATCGGGTGGTCTATTCGGCCCCCGTGATCAAAGAACCGATTGCCGGGGGTCAGGCGGAAATCAGCGGCCAGTTCACTTCGGAGGAGGCCTATTTTCTGGCCAACGTCCTGAAGGCCGGTGCTCTGCCTGTGCCCGTCAAGATCGTGGCTATGCGGGACGTCTCGGCCACCCTGGGCGCCGACGCCATTCGGAGCGGCCTTCGTGCGGCGGTGATGGGATTAGTTCTGGTGGCCCTCTTCATGCTCATTTATTACCGCCTGGCCGGAATCGTCGCCGACCTCTCCCTTCTTCTCATGATGTTGATCCTGCCTGTGGGAATGCTTCTGGTGGCCGGGTTCATGGGGGTCTTTGTGGAGGAGGCACGCGCAGGAGGACGCGTGGCACTTCCGGTGTTAACCCTTCCGGGGATTGCTGGAATTGTGCTGACCCTCGGCATGGCGGTGGATGCCAACGTCCTGATCTTCGAACGGATGCGCGAGGAGTTTCGAAACGGCAAAGGGCCCTTATTGGCCGTGGCGGCCGGCTTTGACCGGGCGTTGAGCGCTATTCTGGATTCGAACATCACGACGATCCTGACGGCTCTTGTCCTCTTCATTTTCGGCTCAGGGCCGATCCGAGGCTACGGGGTCACGCTTTCGGCCGGTCTTCTGGTCAGCATGTTTTGCGCCGTTCTGGTCGGCCGGCTTGTTCTGGAATTTCTAGCCGCTCGTTTCAAGGAGTCCCGCTTCTGGACCATGGCCTCCTGGTTCCCCGAGACGCAGATTGATTTCATCCGACTCGGCCGATATGCCATTTTCTTCTCACTGACCGTGATCGTGGTCAGCTTGGCGGCTTTCGGTTGGACCGCTCGACGGGATCAGAGCCGGGTTTTGGGCATCGAATTCACAGGCGGGTCGTCTGTTGTTTTCTCCTTCGACTCCACAGGGCGGGTCCCGGAGTCGGAGATCCGAAAGGCGTTGGAGAACGCGGGTCTTGCGCAACCCTTCGTTCAGTATCAGCGGGAGGTCGGGGAAGGCGGGCAGGAGATGCTGCTTGTGAAAGGTCCGCCGGGGGCGAAAGACGAGATCGTGCGGGTGCTGGCCGAGCGTTTCCCATCGGCGGCCTTGACCGTCGAAAGCGCCGATGATGTCGGGCCCCAGATTGGTCGGGAGTTGAAGGTCCAGGCCGCCTGGGCGGTCCTGCTCTCCCTGCTGATCATGATCGTCTATATCTCCTGGCGGTACGAGTTCGGCTTTGCGATGGGCGCCGTCTTGGCCCTTTTCCACGACGCGCTCTTCACCCTGGGCCTTGTCTACTGGATGGGGATCCCGGTCAATCTGACCGTGGTGGCGGCCATCCTGACGATCGTGGGTTACTCCGTCAATGACACGATCGTGATCTTCGACCGAATTCGCGAAGATATCCGCGTGGTTCGGGGCAAGAGCTTTGTCGAGCTGTGCAACCTCAGCATCAATCAGACGCTGAGTCGGACGATCCTGACCTCCCTGACGACGTTGCTCACGGTCCTATGCTTGGCCATTTTTGGCGGCGGGGAGATCCGGTCGTTTGCGCTGACGATGCTGGTCGGCGTTATTGTCGGAACCTACTCGACGATCACCATCGCGACGCCGATCGTCCTGGCCTGGTATCGCTACCGAACGCCCGATTTTTCGCGCAAGACAGGATAGAGCGAAGGAGATCGGAGGGAACGGACGCCGTTATGTCGGACAAGGAAGACCTCATCAAGGTGGATGGCGTGGTAGTGAAGGTACTGCCGGCCACCATGTATCGCGTGCGCCTGGAGAACGGGCACGAACTGCTGGCGCATATTTCCGGAAAAATGCGGAAAAATTTTATCCGCATTGCGGTAGGGGACCGGGTGAGCGTTGAAATCTCGCCGTACGATCTGACGAAGGGAAGGATCACCTACCGCCATCGGACCTGAGGCGGCCGGATCATTGGAGCCGGAGGACGTTCATCGCCTCGCGGAAATCGGCCGGATAAGGTGCTTCGACCCGGATCGTTTGTTCCGTCCCTTTCCGACGGAGGGGAAATTCCAGGCGGAACGCGTGCAGGAGCGGGCGGGGAGGGATGTACGAGGGTGTCATCGCCGTTTCGAACGTTCCATATTGGCGGTCTCCAAGCACAGGATGGCCGATCATGGCCAGATGTTTGCGGATTTGATGGGTTCGCCCGGTTTCGATCCGAAGAAGGAGATGGGATGCCTCTCGACCACTGTCCAGCACCCGGAAGCGGGTGATGGCCCGTTGGCCTTCGAGAGGGCGTGCGATGGTTCCTTCGCCGTCCATCCGCCCACGAACAATCGCCTGATAGGTTTTTCCGATCCGGCCCGTGCGGAAGAGCGCGACCAGAAAGTCGAATCGGTCCTGATCCTCTGCGTAGAGGAGACATCCCGTGGTATCCTTGTCCAGCCGATGGGCCACCCGAAGCGTCGGGCACTGACGCTGGACCTGAAGGAGACGTTCGACGCTGTCGGGGCCGTTGGAGAGGAGGCCGGCCGGCTTGTTCACAACACCGATTCCGTCCCCTTCCCAGAGCAGGGGAAGGCGTGAAGGGATCGGCGGCCGGGAGGGTGCGGCGGAGGCGGGAAGAAGGAGGGCGACCGTATCTCCCTTGCGGAGAGGGTGACGAGCCATCCAGACCGGCCGCTGATTCACGAAGACCCGCCGTTCGTCAAGAAGGCGGCGGGCCGCCCGCAGGGACAGGTGCAGACGGTCGGCCAGAAACCGGGCAAGGTCGGGCGGGTCCGGCTCGGTGGCCAGAACCCACGTCCGGGCATGTGAGGGATGCGCTTTCAAGGCTTGTTTTTTCACATTCATGGTATAGACTAATCTCTTTTCCATAAAGGTGTAAATTGGGCGCGAGGGAGTGAGCGACATGAGCGAGACGGCGGCCAGCGCATGGATCGAGCGACCGACCTCTGAAATTGAAGAATGGCTTTTGGATCAGTTGGACCGGCGGCCCCCGGCATGGGACGCCATTCGTGCTCTGTTGGAGCAGGTCGGCCAGCGTCCGGAGCGAAGGGCGGAGGCGAGGTCTTGGGCCGAACTGGTCCTGGAACGCATGAAGAAAGAGGAGGCTTGCGCCGAAGGGGTGGATCTTATTGAGCGGCTGGCGGCCTGGGAGAGGGAGGAGGATCCCGGCATGGCGCCGAGCCGCGCCCGCGAACGTCTGACGGATCTCTTTTCGCTCAAGGTGGGAGGGCGTTTGTTTCTCGAAGCGGCCGATGCGGGCGGGGCGTCTTTGGCCGACGTCCTGCGGCGCCTGAGACTGCTGCTCGCCCTACGGGAAGGGCGATTCTGTTATCATCGGAGTCTGGGAGGGGGCATCATTCGCAGGGTGGATCCTTTCTATGGAAAGGTCACGGTGGATTTTTCGGGACGGCCGGGCCACGAGTTGTCGTTCGCCTTTGCGGCGGATTCGCTGACGCTTCCATCCGACGATCACCTCATGGCCCTCTGGTATCGTGACCCGGCGGCGATTCGCGCCATGGCCCAGGATCGTCCGGATGAGCTGATCCGGTTGGCGCTTCGGAGCGAAGGCCCAGCTACCCTAGCGCGGCTGGAAACGCTGCTGGCGCCCATGGTCGGTCAAGGGCCTGCCTGGAAGACCTTCTGGACCGCCGCCCGGAAGCGTCTTCAAGAGAGGGGGGATGTGCTCCTGCCGGCGCGGAAGAGCGAGCCGCTGCGTCTGGTCTCGCGGGTCCTGAGTGCGGAGGAACGCTGGATGGAGCGCCTCCGGACGGAACGCCAACCCGATCGCCTCATCCAGATTTTCGAGTCCTTGGCGGAGGATCCGGACCGTCCGGAGAAGGGAGGCACGTGGGAGACGATCGCGCGTGAGAAGCTGGCGGCGGTCTGGCTGGCGGCCGGCGATCGTCCCGAGTGGGCGGCCCGAGCTTTTCTGGTCGCGGAAGCGCTGGGTCTTCCGCCGGATCCGGCCGTGGAAGCCGCATGGCGGGCCCGATGGCGAGAGGCCGATCCCTTGTCCCAGACCCTCAATGCGCTGCCGGTCCGACGGCTGGGCGATTTTCTCCGGTGGCTTCATCGAACGGATCCGGAGCTGGCTGGGCGGCTGCTGGCATCGGTCTCAGCCCTTCATTTTTCCGTTATGGGCGAGTTGCTGGAGGTTCTGATCCGAGAGGGATGGGAATCCGAGGTTCGGGATCGGCTTGCACGGATGGCCCGTGAACGGCGGGAGTCCATCCGCCTCCTGGCCTGGATGGCGCGGCATCCCGATCGGGTGGCGTCATGGTCGCTGATGCCGCTGGAGGAACTTCCCTTCCGGATCATCGAGGCGCTTCATTATCCGGCGAGCGGTGAGGATCTGAAGGCGGCCAATACCCTGCGGGCGTGTCTTCAGGAGCGCGAGTGGCTTCAGCAGGTGTGCGAAGGAATGGATGCCACCCGGCGGGCCGATCTCATGCGCCTGGCGCTCCGTCCCGATGCGCCCCGCCATTTCGACGCTCAGCTTCTGTTGAGCCGCCTTGTCGCCCTCTATCCGGAACTTTCCGGCCGACTCGAGGCCTCGGAAACCCGGGCGGCGGCACCGTCCCTCACCTCCTGGAGAAGCTATCGCCAGCGGCAGGCCCAGCTGGAGCGGCTTATCCGTGAGGAAATTCCCCGGAACGCCCGCGACATCGAACGCGCCCGTAGCTATGGGGATCTCCGGGAAAATCATGAATACAAGACCGCCAAAGAGAACCAGGCCCTCCTTCTGCGCCGGCAGCAAGAATGGCAGCGCGATTTGCAAACGGTGAAGCCGACCGATTTCGCCGGCTTTCCAAGCGATCGGGCGGGGTTGGGCACCGAGGTCGAGATCGAGCGGGACGATGGCCAGCGTGAGATCTATCGCATCCTTGGAGAGTGGGACTTTGACGAAACCCTGCGGGTGATCTCGTGCAAAAGTGGAATGGCTGAGGCTTTGCGGGGACGAACGGCTGGGGAGATGGTGGATCTTCCCAGCGAGCGGGGGACCCCTGTCCGAGCTCGATTGACGGCCGTGCGACCCCTTCCCCCCCAGGTGTTGGCCTGGGCCGCGGGGGATCCTACGGCTGATTCTCCTTGACGAAACAGGCACTCGAATACTACGATAAACCGCTTATTCAGGAACGCGAATCAGGGACAGGAACTCATGGCTGAGAAGAAAAAGACGACGGTTTCCAAACGAGCCAAAGGCACCCGTAAACAGCCGGCTCAGGAAGCGACCACCGCCTCTTCCGGTGCGAAGGCGTCCGCCAAGAAGGCGCCCGCCGCTGCGGCCTCCCCGACGGAGAAAGCGGCGCCCCGGTCACCGTTTTCGTCCAGAGAAATCGAGCAGTTCAAGAAGCTTCTCCTCGATTTGCGGGCCCGTCTGACCGGTCAGGCGGCGGCCCTGACGAATGAGTCGCTGGCCGTTCCGGACGAGACGCCGGCGGAGGATCGAACGGACGATTTCGATCGTGAATTTGCGCTCAGCGTGGCCGGTTCGGTACACAATGCCCTCTATGAGATTGACGAAGCCCTTCGCCGGATCGAGGAGGGGCGCTACGGCATTTGCGAAATCAGCGGAAAACCAATCGAAAAGGAGCGGCTGAAAGCCATTCCCTACGCCCGTTACTGTCTGGCGGTCCAGTCCGAGCTGGAGCGGACGAATCCGAATTTCCGGGCCAGTATGAGCCGGGGTCAGACCCTGATCGCGCCTGGAGAAGAGGGGGAGTTGACCCTGCCCGAACGGACGGAGGATGAGGAGTAGGGAGAGGAAGGACCGCTCCCCCCATGCGTGTTTTGTTGTGGGCCATCGGCATCGCGTTTCTCGATCAGGCAACCAAGTACGGAATTCGGGTTTTGTTTGCCTTGGGGGAATCGGTGCCGGTTATTCCCGGTCTGTTTGAATTGACCTATGTGCGGAACACGGGAGCGGCGTGGGGCATTTTCCGTGGGTTCAATCTCGGTCTGGCACTTCTATCGGTGATTGTTCTTTCGGCCCTCCTCATCTGGCGCCGCCATTTCTGGGGTGATTCCGCCCTGCAACGGGTGGCCGGCGGGTTGATCGTAGGCGGAATTCTGGGCAATCTTTATGATCGTCTGCGGCTGGGCTATGTGGTGGATTTTTTGCATCTCTATCACGGGGAGTGGAGCTTCCCCGCCTTTAACGTAGCTGACTCCGCCATCTGCGTTGGCGTTATTCTTTACTTGTGGAGCGCATGGCGGCCCTTGGACCGCCGATCGAACGAATCGTGAACCTGCCGCCGGGACAGGCCTATGTCCTGACAGGGCCCACGGCTTCCGGTAAAACGGAGACCGCGCATCGTTTGGCTTTGAGAGGGGGATGGGAGATTCTCTCGGCCGATTCCATGGCGGTGTATCGGGGTATGGATGTGGGGACGGCCAAGCCCACTGCGGCGCAGCGGGCCGAGGTGCGTTACTCGGGGCTGGATCTTGTCGAACCCACGGAGCCGTTCTCCCTCGCGCAATACCATGAGGAAGCGATCCGTGCCTTTAGCGCCGCGGCTCAACGGGGGCATGGGATGATCGTGGTGGGAGGAACGGGTCTCTATTTGAAAGCGCTGGTGGCCGGGCTTGATCCGGCATCAGGGCCGGATCCAGAGCTTCGGGCCTTATGGGAACAACGGGTCCATGCGGAGGGCATTGGGGGGTTGCAGGAGGAGGTCCGTCGCCGGGTGCCCGAGGAATGGGCGCGACTAACGATGTCGGATCGGCAGAACCCGCGGCGCTTGTTGAGGGTGTTGGAACGGGTGGGAATGGGAGGGGTGGATACCGAACGACGCCGGTGGAGGGCAGAACCCGGCGAAAGGGCGGTGATTCCGGTGCTCTGGCCCGAGCCCGAGACGGTCCGGCGGCGAATCGAAAGGCGGGTCGAATGGATCTATACCCATGGCCTTATCGAGGAGGTCCGGGCATTGAAGGAGCGAGGGGGCGGGCTTTGCGGGACGGCGGCACAAGCGATCGGTTATGCCGAAGCGATGGCCGTCCTGGAGGGTCGGATGAGCCTTTCGGAGGCGCAGGCGGTAACGATTCGAAGGACGTGGCAGCTCTACCGCCGGCAACGGACGTGGTTTCGCCACCAGTTCCATTGGCGCCCGATTGCCGTGGATGAAGAAGACGACCCCGAGGCGGTGGCCGAACGGGTTCTGAAGGCGTGGCAGGAGATGGGACCTATTCGGTTGCGGGGGCTGGCGCCGGTTTTCGAAGGGTCGCCCGAATAGCCCGGTAGAAACACCAGCTCAGTCCCCCCACGATCATCAGAAGCAGGAGGGCGAGCATGATCCAACCGGCGGGAGTCAAATGAGCGGTTTCCGAATCGCTCATGGGCGGGGCTGGCGAGACGCCCGAGCGGCTGAGTCGAAACAGAAAGAGACCGAGAACGGTGCCGAGGGTGGTGACACCCAAGACACCGGCCCACCGGATCTTCCAGGAGGGGGAATCATCGATCGGATCATGGCGCAGGGTGACCGTGAGCGCCGGAAGAAGGCCCGCCAGCGCGCAGAGGGCCGCCAGGGTCAGAAGGAGTGAAGGGGAAACGCGCGCATGTAGGCTGAGCGAAACGAAGGGCCAGGGCATCGCAAGGAGGACGAGGAGTCCGCCCAGCAACGCCACGGCCAATGGAAGGCGTCCGGCGGAGGGATTGGCGACGACCTCTTTTTCAGGCGGACGTTCCGGCCGAACGCTGGGGACGGCGTTCAGGACGAGGGCGAACACCGGAACCACCAGAACGATAAGAAGTCCCATGACGTTCGGCCAGACCCACGCTCCCGATGGGGTTCGGAGATAGCCCTCTTGACGGCTCAAGTCATCCAGAACGTTCCAGACCACCAGGGCGGCCAGGATGGCGGGAGAGACGATCCGAATCACCAGATTCCAGGCGGCGGGGAGCCGCCAGTCGCTGTGCATATTGGCATGACGGCGCAACCGCTCGAGACGGTAGAACCATCCCAGCACGAGGCACTCCAGGAGACCCATGCAGGGAATGCCCCAGGAGCCATTGACGAACGAGTCCAAGAGACCCAGCCAATTCAACCCGCCGCGTGTGATGTAAAAGAGGCCCAGGGCGAAGCCTGCCACGGAGATTCCCACCAGCGTGGGGATCCGCCGCCAGCCTGTTTTGTCCACCAGCGAGGCCAGCACGGTTTCGGAGATGGAGAAAGCGGAATCAATGCCGAGCGTGAGAAGGGCGACGAAAAAGACCACGCTGAAGAACGCAGGCCAGGGCAGTTGCGCCAGGGCATAGGGGAAGGCTACGAAGGCGAGACCCGGGCCGCCGGTGACGACCTCTCTTACGGGGATGGGATGGCCGGCGGAACGAGAGACGAATGCCATGCCGCCCAGCGTCGCAAAGACGGCCATTCCCGCGACAACGCTGGTCGCCAGATCCGCGAGTGCAATCAGCGTCGCATTGTTGTTCAAATCGCTCCGGCGGTGAAGGAAACCCGCGTAGGTGATCATTACCCCGAAGGCCAGGCTGAGGGAGAAGAAGACCTGGCCGAAGGCGACACGCCATGTGGCGGGCTTGAGCAATTCAGACCACTCCGGGTTGAGGTAGAAGGCGAGTCCCTCCCACGCGCCGGGGAGAGTCAGCCCCCGTACGGCAAGGATGACCAACATGAGCCAGGGGAGAGGGACGGTCCACTGAACGACCTTGCCCACCGATCCGACGCCCCGAAAGATGCAGAGAAACATCGCGATCCAGGTGATGGCCAGCACGACCACCAGGTGATGTTGCAGGGGTCCAAGATGGAAGCCCTCCTGATAGTGGAGGTAACGGTCAAAAAAGAAGCTTTTGGCGCTTTGGACGCCTTCCAGTCCTTCCCCCGCCCATGGCAATGGATGGCCCGTGAGGAGTGATTGGAGGCTGTAAAAGAAGAAACTGAAACAGTAGGCGAGGATGACGGGATAATAGGTGATGATGAGAAAACCGAGGAGCACTCCCCACCATCCGATGAACTCGAATCGGGGGTGGATGCGCCGGAAGGCGTCGGGGGCCGCTCGTTGGAAGCGGTGGCCTAAAGCGAATTCGAGGATGAGGAGAGGGATGCCAATGAGAACGAGGGCGACCAGATAAGGGATCAGAAACGCACCTCCGCCGTTGGCGTAAAGCTTATAAGGGAAGCCCCAGAGATTGCCCAAACCAACGGCGGAGCCAATAGCGGCCAACACGAAAGCCGACCGGCTGCCCCAGCTTTCCCGCTGTTCTTCCCGTAGATCCATACGGGTAGAAAAATCTAGAGAAAGCGGCGCTTTCCTGCAAGCTTTTTATGGGGGTCGCGTAGCGATCCCGCCGATGTGTCCGGGCGACGGAGGCTCGACAGAAACGGGGTCCTTCAGCTATTGTGCAACGTTATGACCGCCCCACTCACTCAACTTCAGGGAGGCATGCCGTGAGTGCGATCGCGACGGGAACGATTCCAGAAACCACCGGAACGGATCGAACGGCGTATCCGATTCTGGGCGCTGTGCCCCTGCCACGGGGAAGGCTTATGGAGGGGGGAATATTTGGCCTTCGTTTCGAGGAGAACGGGGCGTTATTTCCCGTGGAGGGAACGCCGGCCGCCTGGTGGCCGGACCGTTCCATCAAGTGGCTCCGGCTGTGTGGAACGGTGGATTTGAAGGGGGGGTCACCCAACCGCTTTCGGCTCATGGCGGAGGGGCCAACCTCCGAACAGGGGCTGGCGGTACGGCGTCTTCCGGGGATTGTGGAGGTGAGCGGCGGACCCCTGGCGGTTCGGATTTCCCCGGATGTTCATCGTGTGCTCCGCGTGTCCAGCCCGGATGGGTCGCTGTGGACCAGAGGGCCGGGATTATCCGCCTCGCTTCGTCTGGTGGGCATGGGACAAACCTCCCACCGTCGGATGGCGTGGACATTCGAGGAGGGGATGCCTCGCCTCGTCGTCGAAAGCCGGGAACGGATCGTGGTCCGCTTGGCGGGTCGGTTTGTCGAAGAGGGCCGTCTCGTGGCCGAGCTGATTCTGTTTATCGAGATTCGTCGGGGAACGTCGAGTCTCGGCCTTCAGCCGGTCTGGATCTATCTGGGTGATCCTGACCGTGACCCGGTGGCGGAACTGAGTCTGACGTTCCATTCCGCGATCCGGGGAGAGGCCGCCCGATTCGGGTTCGGGGTAGAAAGAGCCCGCGGCTATTGGGATTCCTGTCAGTGGTTGCCGGATGGCCCCCGATGGTCCCAGGCGCGGCTGGTGCAACGGGGGTCGTCCTTCTGGCGGCTCGACAAACGGACAGGACCATCAGGAGGATGGATCGCGGTCCGGGAGGGACGTCGCGCGCGGGGATGGATGCACCTGGGCGATGCACAGGGCGGCGTTACGGGGACGATGCGCTATTTTTGGCAGGAATACCCACGGGCGCTCTCCGTTGATGCGGACGAGGGGTTTTTGCGTTTCGGGTTGATCCCTGAAGAGGAGGAACCGCTCGATTTGCGCCGATACTCGCCGGTGGTCCTTGGAAGCACGACGTACGAGTCGGGGGAAGGGGCCTTTCCGGCCGTGACCCATGGCGCTACCGGCATCGCCAAATCCTCGGAACTGGCGCTTCATTTTCACCACGCCGGGTATGCCGAACGGGAGGTGGAGGAAGCGGGGCTGTTCTGGAGCGAACCGGCCCGTCTCCTTCCCGATCCCAAGGGCTTTTGCGAGAGCGGCGTGGCCGGGCCGATCGCGGCCGAGCCGCCGACCGGCTACGAGGAGCACGAACGCGAACTGGTCGAATGGACCGATTTTCTCCTGAACGAACGCGACGTCCAGGGCTGGTATGGACTGCTCAACTGGGGCGATGTGATGTCCACCTATTACAGCGACCGGAGGCAGTGGGCCTTCGACGATGGAGGGTATGCCTGGCTGAACACCGAAGGTCTTCCCGACCTCGGCCTCTGGCTCATGGCCTTTCGCCACGCCTCGCCCCATTGGTTCGAAGGCGCGATTGCGATGACCCGACACAACCGGGATGTGGATATGTACCACCGGGGCCCCCTCAAGGGCTTGGGATCCCGACACAATGTCAACCACTGGGGATGCCGGGATAAGGAGTGGCGGATTTCCATGCCGCTCGTGAAACGGTTCCACGACTATGTGACAGGCGACCCCTGGACCCGCGAAGTGATCCTCGAGACGGTGGGCGTCTATCAGACCTATGAACGGACGGCCGGGACGGCGCCCTCCATGGCGTCCGCCCTGGCCGGGCTGATGGTCAAGGCCGAAATGACGGGAGACGAGCGGGATTTCACGGCCGTCCGACATCTGCTGGACGTTTTTGCCCGTGCCGTCGGCCCCGACGGACAATTTGTCCGTTCGCTCCATGTCAACCTGGCCACGGGAGAGGGTCACCCGGTTGAAAATGGGCAAAACCTGATGGGGTCTTACTTTTTTCTCCAGACGTTCGGCGGGCAACACGCGCTGGTGGAGGCGGTGGGAACCTATGGTCACGAGGGACTCCGTCAGGCCCTCATCCGGTTTGCCGAACTCTGCGTCACCGGCTGTTTTGACGAGACCCTCTGGAAACCGTTTCAGCGGCCTTCGCCTCATGATGCCATGCTGTTTTTGACACTGGCATGGCGTACGACCGGAGACGTTCGCTACCGGCAGGCGGTCGAGCGGGAGTTGAAAAAGGGGAAGGAAGGCAAGGGCGTATGGCGTCGGCTTGAGTGGACGGGTGGCGAGGGCCTATGGGACGAGCCGCGGCGCCTTCATCTGGCCGGGCTGACCCGTAAAAACAAAATCACCTGCAGCCTGGGCGCCTTGATGCATCTATGGCCCTACGGTTACCTGGCCCTTCAGGAGACCCTATAGCACGCCTCGAAGGGCTTCAGAAAAACGGGTCTGCCGCGCCGGGGGTTCCTCGACGGGAGCAGGGGAGGGGCCGAGCAGCCCTTTGACGATCGTGATGCGGTCGGCGGGGGGAGGGTGGGTTTTCCCGAAGCCGGGTCCGCCCGGTTGGACCCGGGTGGTCATGGCCTCGAGCATCTCCAGCAGGGCGGCCGGGTTATAGCCCACCCGGCGCAGGATTTCCACGGCAGCCGTATCGGCCTCCTTTTCCGCGGCGCGAGAATAGCCGTTGACGATCAGGGTTTTCGTGATGTCCTCGACCGTTCCCTGGAACTGTTCGGTCAATTGTTTCAGCGTCTCCCCGCCCATGGCCTTAGCCCCCTCGCCGAGTACGGTTACGGTGGCCTGCGTGATCCGGCCCTGCCGGATAGAGGCCAGACCGTGCCGGCACTGAACATGCCCGATTTCGTGAGCAAGCACAGCCGCCAGGGCAGACTCGTGGCGGCAGCAACGGATCATTCCGCGCGTGACAAAGATGAATCCACCCGGCGCGGCGAATGCGTTGACCTCATCGGAATCGAGAATCAGAAACCGGTATCCGCCGTAGGTCTGAGGCATATCGGAGGCCATGGCCAACGCCTGACCGAGAGTATTGAGATAACGGTTGGCTTTGGAATTGTCGAGGGGCGGGTAGTGGCTGAGAATCGTGGCTCCGACCGCGCGGCCAATGTAATACTCATTCTCGGGGGTTAGTACCTCCGAGGCCTTGACGATAGCTTCCGTCGAGCGGGTGATGGCTTTCGCCTGCTGCTCCGAAATGATGCCGGCTGCGGCCGCAGCCGAGGTTCCCACTTCGGTGACCGCTTGCACGGCTTGGCATGAGACGAGCACCAGGGTGAGGCCAAACGAGAGGCCAATGACGGCCAAAAGAGAAAGCCATCGGCGCATCATGGCGTCCGCCCTCCTTTCTCAGCTAATCCGCCTTTTTCAAGAAAAACAGTTATGTCGTCCAGTGGAATCGCCATTTTTTCCATCTTGTCGATCGCCGAAAAGGGAAGATGGGGGTTGGCGGTCTTTAGTTGGTTTTCCACTTGAGCGGTGAATCCTTTGCCCGCCAGAGCCACCTCATCACTGCTGGCGCGAACGGAGGTATCCGCTCCAGCCTGGAGAGAGAGGGCTTTGGGTGTCAGGGCGGAGAGGTGAATCCAACCGGAAAGGGCTTCCGTCCGGCTTTCCGTGCGGACATTCCGCCAGGCGCCGGAGGTCTCGATGACAGTGACCGGTTCGCCATAAGCCAGGGTCCCGATCACGGGGGCGAAGGGCGCCGGCGAGGAACGAATCGGAGCAGCGCGGATCTGAACATAAAGCCGTTCGGCCGCGTGAGCGGCCAGGCTGCTGACCACAAGCCACAGACCAAACCAACGGCAGACGTTCATCGGTGGGTCTCCTGGAGAATCACTACAGATTACTTCATCAGCGAAGGGAACTCAAGAGGCGGAGTTATTGCAACGGATCCGGGTTGACTTGGCTTGTGTTTTGGAGAATGATGGGTCCCAGGAATCGGGAATGAACCGAGCGGTTCTCTTCTGGCGGTTCCGAACGGCCATCGAAGCATGAGTCAACGATAGGGGGCGACCATGGACCAGCAGAATCTCGAAACTCCGGTGTCTGTCGGAGATTGGATGATCACCCTGCTCCTGACGGCTATTCCCATCGTGGGTCTGATCATGTTGCTCGTCTGGGCCTTCGGAGGCGGAGGCTCGGTCAGCAAGTCGAACTGGGCGAAGGCCGTTCTGCTCTGGGCTGTGATCGGCGTGGCCTCCTGGATCCTCATTTTCATTATCGTTGGCGGATGGGCGATTACGGCCTTGCGCTCCTAAGTATCGTTTTTCTGGGGGAATGGACCGCTGAGGATGACCGATTACGGATCGTTATTAACCGGAACGCCAGGATCGGCTGACGAGGTGGGAGCCTTTCCGGGAATTGCCGGTTTAAGCCGTACAGAAGTGCGCTCCGCAGCCCAAGCGTTGGGGCTCCCGGCCTATCGGGGCGAGCAAGCGTGGCGTTGGGTCCACCTTCGCATGGCGGTCGAATGGTCGGTCATGACCGACCTGGGGCCTGCGCTTCAACGCGAGATGGCGCGCCATTTCCGGGTCGTTACGGCGCAACCGGTCGAAACGGTGGCCAGCCGGGATGGGACGGTACGGGCGGTCTTACAGCTTACGGATGGGGAAGTCATCGAATCGGTCTATATTCCGGCCGGGGAGAGGCGGACGGTCTGTGTTTCGTCCCAGGTGGGATGCCGTTGGGCCTGCCGCTTCTGCGCCAGTGGCAAAAGTGGGTTCCGGCGCTCGCTGCAGGCTGCGGAGATGGTGGATCAGGTTCGTTGGGCCGCCCGGCATTGGGGGGACCGACCGACCCATGTGGTCTTCATGGGCATGGGCGAGCCGTTTGATAATTATGAGGCGTGGATCATGGCGGTTCGTCGTTTAAATGATCCAGAAGGGCTCGCGATCGGGGCCCGGCGAATCACCGTGAGCACGGCGGGCGTGATTCCCGGCATCGAGCGGCTTGCGGGTGAACAGCTCCAGATCGAACTCTCCGTCTCTCTCCATGCACCGGATTCGGAACTGCGTTCCGAGCTGATGCCGATCAACCGTCGCTATCCGTTGCCCGATCTTCTGAAGGCCTGTCGCCGTTACACGGAGAAGACCCGGCGGATCATCACCTTCGAATACACGTTGATCGAGACGGTCAATGATACTCGCGCCCATGCCCAGGCGCTGGCCCGTCTCCTCGCCGGTTTTCCTTGCCGGGTGAACCTGATTCCCCTGAGTCCGGTTGGCGAGTATGAGGGCCGGGGGCCAGCCCGAGAGTCGGTGCGTTGGTTTCAAGAAATATTGGAAAAGGCGCGGATCAACACCACGCTGCGCCAGTCCCGCGGAGCGGAGGTGGAGGCGGCCTGCGGGCAATTACGTCTTCGACGCCTGAAGCAGGAGGGCCGCTCGTGAAAGGCGGCGCCCGGGATCGGGCGGCCAGGATTATCAAGCAGTGGTTGGCCGAGGAGGGCTTTCCCGACCGGCTCGTAGAGCGGGAGCGCCGCGATCGGGCCTTCCTCATGGAAGTGGTCTATGGAACGATCAAATGGAAGGCCCAGCTGGAGCGGTTGCTGGGTCATCTGGCCGACCGCCCCCCCACCGATCCTCTGGTCAGGGCGTACCTTCTGACGGGATTGTACCAGATCATCCATCTTGAATCCTCGGCTCCCCACGCGGTGGTCAACGCGGCGGTCGAAGGCGCGAAAACGGCGGGCGGTGCGGCCGTGGCTTCCTTTGTCAATGCGGTGCTTCGCCGCGCGCTTCGGGAAAAAGAGGTCCTTCTGGCGGCACTCGAACAGGCGCCGCCGTCCGTTCGATTCTCTCATCCGGAGTCCTTGATCGCCCGGTGGACGGCGCGATGGGGGTGGGAACGAACGCGGGCGATTCTCGAGTGGGATAACGGACGACCGGATGTGGTGATTCGGATTCACCTCAGCCGGACGAGCCGGGAAGCGCTGGAACGGCGGTGGGCGGAGGCGGGGATCACCTTTCGCCCGCATCCGGTCGCGCCCGATCGGTGTCTGATTGTCGAGCGGGGCCGTGCCGTAACGGAACTTCCGGGGTGGGCGGAGGGATGGATGACGGTTCAGGATCCGGCCACGCTGGTTCCGGTCGAGTTGCTTGATCCGAAACCCGGAGAGCGCCTACTCGATGCTTGTTGTGCGCCTGGGGGAAAGCTGGCCGCGATCGCCGACCGACTGAGTGGCCAAGGGCATTTGGTGGGGGTGGATGCGGACGGGCTTCGAATGCGGCAGACGGCCGAAAATGTGGCGCGGTTGAGGCTGGAAAACGTCCGGCTTGTGGTCGGGGATGTCGCGGATCCGATGACGTTTCAGAAAAGCGCGGAGGAGGCGCCTTTCGATGGAGTGCTTCTTGATGTTCCCTGTACCAACACGGGTGTCTTGCGACGCCGGCCGGATGCCCGGTGGCGCTTTACGCCCGATCGTCCGGCCCGCATGGCGGAAGCCCAGAGGCGTCTGTTTGAGGCGGCCGCGGCCCGGGTGAGGATGGGGGGGCGCCTCGTCTATGCGACCTGCAGTCTGGAGGCCGAGGAGAACGAGGAGAACGTTCGGCAGTGGCTCGCTCGGCATCCCGAGTGGCAGCTGGTCCGGGAAATCCTCTGGAAGGCGGGGGAACACGAAACGGATGGCGTTTATGCCGCGCTGTTGCGGCGATAAGCCCTGGACCCGTAGCGGCCGTTCTTCGTCCACGTCCTTGCCGAGAGTCGGGCTCAGCCCTAAATCTCGTTGAAAATCATGGGTCGCTGCGCCATCATAGGCGCCATGAGCGACGACACTCTTGGGGTTCGTGTTGGACTGTTGGGAGGGAGCTTCAATCCGATTCACTGGGGACATCTGATTCTGGCCCAGGATGCCCTGGAGCATTTCGACCTGAGCCGGGTGATTTTCATGCCCTGTGCGCGATCCCCGCACAAGCAGGAGAATCCCGATCTGGCGCCGGCCGAAGACCGGCTGGCCATGGCGCAACGGGCGACGGAAGGCCTCCCCTGGGCCGAAGTGTCGGATCTTGAAGTGCGCCGGGGAGGGATCAGCTATACGGTGAAAACCGTTGAGACGCTTCGCGAACGCCACCCCGAATGGATTCTTTTCCTCATTCTCGGATCCGATTCCCTTCGCGATCTGCCCCGATGGCATCAGGTGGAACGCCTGCTCACCCTGTGCCGCCTGGCCGTATTGAGCCGGCCCGGCTTCGACGTCGAACCTTCAATGGCATCCCTCCCTCTCTCCTTGCGCGACCGCGTACAGGGCGCCGTTCGCAAGGGGCATCTCATCGAAATCTCCTCCACGGAGATCCGTCAGCGGGTGGCCGAAGGCCGGCCGATTGATCTTCTTATGCCAAGGGAGGCCGCCTTCTATCTGCATCACAAAGGACTGTATCGAAAGCAAAAGGGGCAGGCATGACCGGATTGGAAATCGCGAAGTTGTGTCGGGAGGTGCTGGAGGAGAAGAAGGGGCAGGAGGTCGTGATTTTGGAAGTGGGGCCGCTTTCGATGGTGACCGACTATTTTGTCATCGCCTCGGGGAACAACACTCCCCATCTTCGCGCTCTGCAGGAGGCGGTTCGGGCTCGCCTCAAAGCGGAGGGCATCCGCGTCTACCGGGAGTCTGGCGCCCCTGATGGTGTCTGGTTCTGCCTCGACTTCGTGGACGTCGTCGTTCACCTCCTGCACGAGGACGCCCGACGGTACTACGATCTGGAATCCCTCTGGTCGGAAGCGGAACGGATTCCCTGAATACGGGCGAGGCTGAGCACTCGGAAACGACTTGACGGTTTCCCAACGGACGGGTAGGGGGGGACATCCGTCGGTCGGGCCAAGAGAGCGGGGGCGTCGTCAGGCGAGACTTTTGATGGTCATCTCCCGTTCGCGCCATGTCTGAACCGTCCGCTGAACCAGGCGGTCGAGCAAGGCGGGATCGGGCCGGCCGAACATGGCGGGGTAGGGGTCGCCTCCGGGCCCCAGCGGTTCAGGCGTGGCGAACCGGAGGCCCTCCCCGTAGCCAATCAGATACAGCCCCATGATCACGGTGTCCAAATCCAGCGATCCGTCTCCCAGCGCACAGCGGTTGGAGTCGGCCAGATGCAGATTGATGAGCCGATCGCCCGCGTCGAGGATGGCTTCACCGATGTGCGCCTCTTCGGTCTGCATGTGGTAAACGTCGCCGTTGATGTGCTGAATCCCGGGGTGGTTGACGGCAGCCAGGAAGCGTTTGGCCTCGGCGATGGTATGGACGAGGGAAACCTCGGCCGATCGGATCGGTTCGACGGCGCCGCGAACGCCGGCCTTGACGAAGTCATCGGCGACCCGCTGAAGCGTCTCGACGGAACGTTCGAATTCGCTTCCATCGTAGGGCGTGGGACGTCCCACCGCCCCGGGAACGACCAGCAGGTAGGAACCGCCCACCTCATGACAGAGGTCCAGTTGACGGCGGATGTAGTCAATAGCGGCCTGTCGGACAATGCCGGAGTTGCTGGAGAGGTCGTTCTGGGGGCCGAACATCCCGCAGACGCCGGCAACCTGGATCTGGTATCGGCCGAGGGTCTGGAGCACCTCGCGGCTTCGATATCCGAGGTCAGCGCCGTACCGATTCCCATGGAGCTCGATCCACCGGATGCCGTTGGTCTGGAGTCGGCGGGCCGAGGTGTCGAGGGACTCCAAGCCGAACCCCCAATTGCTCCAGGAGAGTTTGAGTTCCATTTGCGCCCATTCGGGATGGGCCTTGAGCTGTTCGCGGAATCGGGTGGCGATCTGAACTCGCTTCTGCTCGAAGAGTTGTGGCTTCATTCGATGGAGTCTCCTTTCGTCTTGTGTGCGGCCTCATCTCAAACATACCAGAGATTTCCGAAAACGGACAATCCTATCCTCGAATGACTGTGGGAACGGCTCATAAAGGGCACCGTACACTCTTCGAAATGTCATTTTATGTCATATCTTGTCCCTCGACCTTCATGCTATCTTTCCGTTCACCTCTGTCCGCAGCGACGCTATGGGGAGCATGATGACGACAACGAACGCTCGTTTTCCTTGGAAGGTGATAAACCTACGGCTGATCATGATCATGATGGTGTCTGGTCTTCTCCTCACCATCGCCGCACAAGGGGGCGAGGATCAGGATCGCATTCGATTCGCACAGGCTTTTCGCGCCCGGGGCGAACCGGTGACCGCAGCCCCCGACGGCAATTTCTATTGCGAGGCCGAAGAATTTCAGGTCGAGCGTGCCGGCGAAAAGACCTGGCGAGCGGGGTACTGGGGGCAGAACTATTATGCCGCCACCTTCGCGAATACCTTTCTGAGCCGGAAAGCGTTTCTTGGCGCGCCCGAGCAGTGCCCTGAGACGCGGGCATCGGTGACGGTCGAAATCGCGGAACCGGGCCGTTATCTGGTGCTCGTCCGCTATGAGGCGGCGTATCGCTTCGAAACGCAATTCCGCGTAACGATCGAACAGGGGGGGAATGTGCGGTTTGATCGTCTCTATGGCGCGCGAGACAACGTGAAGATCTGGGCCTTTGGCCAGAAACTCAAGACCGAAGTCGCGTGGCCCTGGGGGGCTGTGGAGAATATTGTATGGGAGGGGCACGACGCGTTTGTGGAACTGCCGCCAGGACGCTACACGCTCTCGCTGATCGCCGGTCCTCAGAAAGAGCCCGGCGCCCGACGCCATGTGGATCTCGTCATGCTGACCCGCGATGAGGAACAGGTCAAGCGGAGGATTGAAACGGAACGTTACCTGCCCCTGGATGGCATGCTGACCCAGCAAGGCGACGTCTGGATGCGCGTCCGCAATACCGGCGACACACCGGTCACGGTCCACGCGCCCCCCGCGCAGGAGCACTCCCCTTATTGGGTGCATCAACGCCAGTGGCGCGTCAGCCCCGCCAAGGCCGATCCGAGACAAACCTCCGACTGGGTGGATGTCGGCGGCGGTCTGGATGCGCTCAACGACGGGCAATGGAGCGTCACTGCGGACGGCCCCTGCGTGGTTGAGTTCGGCATCCGCAATGCCGCTGGAGCGATCAGCCCTCGCCGCTCGTTGACCTTTGCAAAAGCCGGGAAGATGGATCTAATCAGTCGAGCCGATTTTCGCTATTCGCGGAAACTGCAAACCCGACAGGAGGGAATTGACGAGCTGTTGGAATATCTCAACGGTCTGCCGCCCATCGGACGGTTGCCGACCGAAACCCTCGTTCTGGCGACCGCCGGCCAGCTGGTGCCGCAACTCGAACCGATCTTCGGGCTCAATGGGTACTATGTAAAGAGGCCGAAAGGCTACGTGGACTGGCGCGGCAAAGGGCCAGCCGCGTTGGAACGTCTTTGTGCTGGTTTGAGCGAGGACGAGCGCTCCCGGATCGCGATCGTCAGCCTGGGCGACGAGATCGGCTTGCCGGCCCCGTCGGCCGAAGCCGCGCATGCGGGTTTCGCCGCGTTCTGCAAGGCGCAGGGCCTTCGACCCTCCCAGGTGGATCCGAATGCGGGCGACGATTGGGAAAAGGTGAACTACAGCCCTGACCCGAACAATCGCGAGGCCAATCCGACCCTGTTCTACTGGTCGCGGCGCTATCTGTACCACTATGGCATTCAAGCGATCAAAGCGGAGACCGATGTGTTGCGCCGTCATCTGCCGAACGCGCACATCGGCGCCAATTTCTCTCCGCACCACGGCGGGGCGGTTAATAGCTACCTGGGTGAAGTTTTCAAATGGGTCACATGCTTTCGTGAAGACGGCATGACGCTGCCCTGGTCGGAAGACTATGTCTGGCAGGTGCCCGTTGGGTCGCCGCAGATGAACGGAATCAACCTGGACTTGGCCCGTGCCGGCAACCGGGGCAAAGCCGGGCGGCAGATTCTTTATTATGTCATGCCGCATTATCCTGGAAACACGCCCCGCATGTGGCGTCGGCTCTTCTACAACGCCTTGAGCCATGGCATGACGATTCCCAATCTGTTCGAGTTTTCGCCGGTCTGGGCCGCCTACACCGAGAATCACGTCACGGGTTTGGACATGTACGGCACGATTCTCCATACCGTGCGCGAATTGGGCACATTCGAGGACATTGTTCAAAGCGGCCGGCGTCCGGACGGCGTTGTGGGATTGTGGTTCAGCGAGACCGCCGATATTTGGGGCGATAATGAGAAATCGTTCGCCGCCGCTAAGCGTGCGCTGTATGTCGCCCTGCAAGGGACGCCGCATCCGTTGGATTTCTTGGTGGACCAAGATGCGCTCGACGGTACCCTCGACCGCTATCAAGTGCTTTATCTCACCGATTGCCATGTCGCGTCGCCCGCCGCTGAGCGCATCGTCGCCTGGGTGCGCGCAGGCGGTCGGCTTTTCGCTACCGCCGGCGCGGGACTGTACGACGAGTACAACCGCCCGAACCGCACGCTGCGGGAGTTGATGGGCATCGAGCCCACCGGCATCAACGCCCCTGACGAGGACCGCATCGGCTTTATCAAAGAAGACCTGCCATTCGCGCAGCCCGTAGATACGATCGTATGGCGTCAGGCGACGGAGGAGGGATCCGAGCCGGTCGAAACGCGGATGGCAGCCTATGGGCTGACCGTTCGGTTACGCACCGTGGCCGCGGATGTCGCCGTCGCGGGCACCTTCGCCGACGGTTCGCCCGCCATCGTGCGACGCTCGGTCGGTCAAGGGCAGGTTATCGCTTGCGCGTTTCTCCCATCGCTCACGTTTTCCAAGCCGGCCGTTCCCTTGAAGCCGCTCGACCGGGGGTCCACCGACGACGCCATGGCGCACTTCATCCCCACGGCATTCGATCCGGCGGCGCGCGCGTTGATCGTCGCGCCGCTCACCGACGACCTGCCGCGCCCGGTCGTTACGGACAACGCCCTGGTGGAAACCGCGCACATCGTCTCGCCGGTGGGAACCGTCGTGTTTTTCCAGAACTGGAGTGAGGGGCCGATCGCAGGCTTGCGCGCCACGTTGAACCTGCCCGTGGAGGGCAAGACGGCCACGCTGGCCAGTGGGCGGCCGCTCACGCGCGACGGCACCACGTTCGTGTTCGATCTCGACGTCGCTGAGGCTCTGGTGGTGCGTTGAGGAAGTCACCCGAATCGTTGGCGCGCTCAAACAATCGAAAGGATCAGACGCCCATGCACGTTCCTGGCACGCGGCTCACGTCCCTCGAGCGCTGGGGCATGCGGGCGGCGCACGATTTCCAGCCCGAATCCTGCGCCTTCGTTCGGGAGGCGGGCTACAGCGCCGTGTTCGTTAATGGAGGGTCAGGCATCGGTCCCGATATGATAACGCCCGAATCGTTGGTGGAGACGCGGACGTTGCCCGATTTGATGCCATTGACCGCGCGGGCCTACCAGCGAGAAATGCGGCGACGCTGCGGCTTGCTGGGCGAGGCTGGCCTCACCCCTTGGCTGTGCGTCTGGGGCGTATCGGGGCCCGATCAATCCAGCGGCAGCGAGTCGGCCGAGTCCAACCGCTTTTTCGACCGTCGCAGCAAGCTCGAAATGACGGCCATGCTCGACCGCCGTCCCGACCTTTTTGGCCGCCGCCATCCCCGCGCGTTAAATTGGCGTGGCAGTCGCCCCCTCTGCCTCAGCCATCCCGATGTGCCGGTGTTCTACCGCGAGTTGTATCGGCGTCTGCCGGAGGAGTATCCGGAAATAGGCGGGGTATTTTTCTTTCCCGGCGATGCAATCGAGCCGGAATGTTGCGATGCCACCTGCGAACGTTGTGAACGTTCCGGGCTTTCGGCATGGGACCGGATGCTCGCCCATGTTAATGCCATTTACCACGCCACGCAGGAAGCGCGGCCCGGCCTGCCATTTTACTTCGGGGTCTGGAATCAACCCGACAATTCACAAGGGCGGGCGAACATTCAGCGCGTCGTGAATACCCTCGACCCCGGCATCGGGATCGCCATGAGCCTCAACGACAACGCCCGGCGGCGGCGCAAGTCAGGCGACATGGTTTTCAATCAGCCCTGGAGTATTTTCGCCGAACCCGGCGACTTGTTCCTTTGGATGCATGCGTTGGCCCGCGCGCAGGGGCGGCCGATCATGGTCATGGGCGAGATCAGCCAGTCGGAAGTCTGGGATCCCGTCTGTCACAACATGCCGACACCGGTGAAGACACTGGCTTGGCTGCGGCGGACGGCGGCGTTGGACGGGGTCGCGGCGCTGGTGGATTTCTGGGGCAATCGGTCACCGTTTCTGCCTCATGCCAACCATGCTGTCATGCGGGAATGGCTGACGGCACCGACGGACACGGAGGAAGCGCTGCTGATGCGGGCGGCTGCGCGGCATTACGGCGTGGGGAAATCCTCGACGGAGGCCCGGGTGGCGCTTTCGGTCTGGCGCGCCTGGGATGCCGCTGTGGATGATTGGGCCTTGTGCGTATGGGCGCAGCGCTTCAGTTATGCGATCGGACGGGACGCCGCGCGCGGCAAACTCTACTTCCCGCTGATTCCGCCGTTCTTCGAAGGCTACAACTGGGGGCTTGGCCAGCTCTTGCAGCACCCCTGCGGCCCCCGCGCGTTCCTGGAATTCCAAGAGGCCGATCGGTCGTGCTGGCTGGGCGTGGCCCAGGATTTCGAGAGGCTGGCCCGCCTGTTGGCCCCGATCTCGCCCGAGGGGGCGCGCTTAGCGGAGCGTGAAGCCGCGATGATCACACTGGCCGCGGAGCTCATTGTCAGCATCGGGCGCACAGCGGCGGCTGTGGCGGCCTGGCGCGCGCGTGATGTCGCCGGGCTCCGCGCGCTGATCCAAGCGGAAATTGAGGGACGGGAACGACAACTCGAAATCTCTGGACGGCTGGGATTGGGCGCCGGCGTCAATCCGATTCTGGTGAGCGAGGACATTCAGAACATGCGTCTTTTCCTTTCCCACGAAACCTTTCCCGACGTGCCGGACGAACGGTTCCACCTCACCCCATGTCCGTATTCGGTATGAGGGGGAGTCATGCCGCTTGCGGGAGTCGAGAACATGGGGCGAGTCGGCAGAAGGCCATAGGATAGATAAGAAGGGATTCACCGGAAGATCCCTCCCTATTCGGATTATCGTCTGTTGACGGGTCCGGAAACTACGCGTCTGACCGCCATAAAGGAGACCGTTATGTTGCCGCATTGCGCCGACCACCAACGGCCGTTTGCCAAACTCATGCTTTCGGACGACACCGTTTCCAGCGGTCTGGACGATCGGAGGCGTGCCGCCAGCGCCCGTTGGACCGTGCTTATGAAGGAAAACGCGGGCGACGGATGCATGGGATGGGGGGTGCGGGAAGGCAAAGCGGTCAGCACGCGGCGAGACCGTTAAGACAGCAACGGCTCGGATGGCCTGGGAGTTCACGCTTGGTTTCGAGCCGATGGCCCATGGCGCGACGGCCTGGAGTTCTTGAAGAAACCGCCGCGGTTTCCTCCGCCCTGGCGGACGGAAACAGAGGCGTGCCACAGACAAAAAACCACGGCCACGAAGAGGGCGCACGACTCTAGACCCCTTCGGGCTCTTCACCGCCATAAGCCTCCTCTTGGCATGCCACATTATGCCACAAACGCTTCATATAAAGTCACAAATAGTTATATCCATGAGCGCGTCGCCAGGGATATCATAATCGTGTCTTCAGTAAAGGGGTTTTGTACCGACTCGGCCGAGATGAAAACAAACAGGGAGGCAGCCATGACGATGATACTCCGACGCTGGATAAGAATCGCCTGCGGGCTCATGGTGATGGGGGGCGCGATGGGGACGGCGTATGCGGGGCTGTTCGATAACTGGGCATTCCGGATGAAACTGTCCTTTCCGGGGTATACCCAATCGGAGACCTTGACCAACTTTCCTGTGCTGATTGTGTTCAGCAACAACGTGGGCGGGTCGGGCTTTTCGTATGACGGTTTTTCCTCAGAGACCGGAGCCGACCTGCGATTCGCCTCGTCGAATGAAACGATGGAACTGAACTACGAGATCGAACAGTGGAACACCAATGGCGCATCGTATGTGTGGGTTCAGATGCCGGCGCTGGCCAGCTCCAACGACTTCATTTACGCGTATTGGGGCAAGCCCAACGTCACCGCGCCCGTCTATACGACCAATGGGGCGGTGTGGAGCAGCGAGTTCCGTGGGGTGTGGCACATGGGACATCTCAGTGGCACCGACGTGCGCGATGCGACCACCAACCGCCGTCATGGCGTGTCCTACAACATGCCGTCCAACCCCTGGACCAACGGGGCGGTCGGCGGAGCCCTGGTCTTCGACGGCGTCAACGACTACGTGTATGGCATGGGGTACGGCGTCGTTCCCGCCGGGGGTAACCCGTATACGGTGAGCGTCTGGTTTAAGCGGACGACCAACACCGGAATGCGAGAGATGATCTCCCAGTGGGCTCAAGGCGGTAACGACTTCTATCTGGGATTCAATGGTGACAACGTTCGCTTTTCCGACAATTGGAGCTCGGTCAACGTGGGGCTGGCCTACGACGCCAACTGGCATCATCTGGTTGCGGTTTCGACGCCGAATAACGCCTATCTCTATTTGGACGGTGTGCTGAAGGCGACCAGAGGCTTCCCTCTTTCGTATACGAAAATTGACAATCTCTGGTTCGGGCGGCAAGGCACCTATAACAATGGTGCGGAATGGTTCAGTGGCATCATGGACGAAGTGCGGATCGAAACCATCTCGCGCTCGTCCAACTGGATCTGGGCTTCCTGGATGAACCAGGCGTCGAACAGCATGTTTTGGACTTATGGACCGGTCGAAGCGGTCGTGAAGGGTACCCTTATCATGATCCGATAAAGGAGGCCGATGCTTCTCCTTAAAATCCGATCGCCTTCCGCGGCACTTCCTCCGAACCAGGGCTGGCGGGATTAAGGGATGTCGAAAATCAGGGATGACGAAGAGAAACCCAGGGAAAGTAACCATGAAGCTTGAAAGGGCACGTTCTACTCGTTACAGCTTCGAAGGGGTGCTGGCGGACTATTTACGTGCCGTCAGCGACCAGTGGCTCAAGCCGGCTCCGGACGCCAATCCGGGCATGCTGGAGATGTTCGCGGACCGGGACCGGCGGCCCTATCGCGACCTAATGGCATGGGCCGGTGAATTCGCGGGCAAGTATCTCACCGGCGCGGTGCAGGTCCTGCGGTTGACGGGCGATTCGGCGTTGCGCCAACGGTTGGAACGCTTTGTTCAAGATCTGGTTGCCTTACAGGATGCCGACGACTATCTGGGCCCCTGGCCTCAGGGATCCCACTTGACCAATAAGGCGGTCTATCCGGACGGCCGCGTCTTCTGGAATTGGGATAGTTGGGGTCACTATCACATCATGCTCAGCCTGTTGCTTTGGCACGAAGACACGGGGGACCGCCGCGCGCTGACCTGCGCCCGCCGCATCGGCGATTTGCTGTGCGAGCTGTATCTCGGCGAGGGCAAGCCCCATTTGTACGACGAGGGCAGTAGCGAAATGAATCTCGCGCCCGCCCACAGCCTGTGCCTGCTGTATCGGCGCACCATGAAGCGACAATACCTCGACTTGGCCCGCCAGATCGTGGATCGGGATTTCGCCGGCATGGAAAAGGGGCTGCGGCCTTGCGGTAATTACCTCGAAGGCCCGCTAAACGGGTTGGAGTTTTTTGAGCTGCCCAAGCCGCGATGGGAAAGTCTGCATCCCATCATGGCCCTGGCGGAACTGTATGATCTGACCGGTGAATCGCGTTACCGCGAAGCCTTCGAGCGGATTTGGCGAAGCATCGCGGAACTGGACCGCCACAACAATGGCGGTTTCTCCTCCGGCGAACAGGTGAACGGCAATCCCTTCGACCCCCGGGCGATCGAAACGTGCTGCACCATCGCCTGGATGGCCCTGTCGGTCGAGATGCTCCGGATGAGCGGCGATTCGCGAGTGGCTGACGAACTGGAACTGTCACTGTTCAATTCGGTGATCGGGATGCACTCGGCCAGCGGGCGCTGGGCGACCTACAACACGCCCATGGATGGCGTACGGCGGGCCAGCGCCCATGAGATTGTCTTCCAAGCCCGCGAAGGGACTCCTGAACTGAATTGCTGCAGTGTCAACAGCGCCCGTGGGTTCGGTCTGCTCAGCGACTGGGCGCTGATGCGCGATGCTGAAGGTCTGGTCCTGAACGCCTATGCCCCGGGTTCAATCCAAACGGTTCTACCCGACGGGATCGGACTCACATTGACCCAGACCACCGATTATCCGAGGAAAGGCGGTATCGAACTTGCGGTGCGGCCCGAGCGGCCGTCGGACTTCACTCTGAAGCTGCGCATTCCGCGGTGGTCGAGGCACACGAAGGTCACCATCAACGGCGTGGCCGTCAACGAGGGCATCGAACCGGGCCGCTATCTGGCGTTGCGGCGCCGCTGGAAGCGCGGCGACCAGATCCACCTGTCTTTGGACATGGGGTTTCATTTCTGGGTGGGGGAGGAGGAATGCGCCGGCAAGATATCGGTCTATCGGGGGCCGTTGCTGCTGACGTATGACCGGCGCTTCAACGCCATGGATCCCGACGACCTTCCGGCGGTGGAGCCGCATGGCTTGAAAGGACGCCTTGTCGCTTGGAACGGGCGGCTGCCTCCCTTCCTATTGATGCAATTCAAAGCGGCGGACGGCCGCGTGCTTCGGCTTTGCGACTTTGGCAGCGCCGGCGAGGGAGGTTCCCCATACCGGTCCTGGCTGCCGTATGCTGGGGGCAAGGATCCTGGCCTGTTCCAACCCATGGCCAGCCCGCCGGAGGCTCTGGAGACCTCGCGACTGTTGCGATTCGCCGCCCGGGTCCGCGCGGTCCCCGGGCAGGAGAAGGCGGTCGGCTTAGGACACATGAAGCCGGACGATTTCCTGATCCACCTTGAGGGTATCGAGCGCGACTGGTCGGAGGTTCGGCGGAGGCTGGAAGAGGCTCGTGCCGCCGCCGCCGCGGAGCCAGAAACGGCCCGCGGGATCAAGCTTCGCGCGGTTCTGGAAAGGCTGGATCGGGAAGGAATTCTGACGCCGGAGCGAATAGCGGCGGCGGCCGCGCTCAAGGAGGAGATCCTCGCGCGCTATTGTCTGGCCCAACGCCTGACACGGTTCGAGGTGAGCACCCTGCAACCCGCGCCGGCGGATATCCGGGATGCGGCTTTTCCGCCGGCCGGAACGGCTTTTGCCCCCGGTCCGGTGCTGGAATCGGTTGGCCTGTGCGATGTTCGGCCGGCGCACGGAGGTCGGCATGGATTGATCTATCTCCGCCTGCGCCATGAGGTTCGTCAGGCGGGGCCGGGACAGCTGCTCTATGGGGCAGATGGGCCTGTCAAGGTCTGGGTCAATGGCATCGAAATGGATTGCCGGCCGTACGCGACCAATCCGGCCATACCGGGGCAGTTCCAGGTCGAGGTGGATTGGAAGACGGGCGTGAACGAACTGGTCTTTGCGCTGGTCACGCAGTCGGGACGAGCCTGGGGCATCTTTGCGGCGGTGTTGGAACCCAAGAGCAACGTGACGGACCAGAGCACAAAAATATAACGGTCGCCGCCGGGCAGGAAATCAGTCGTTTGGCGGTTGGAATAGCGAGGGCAGCCCCCCAGGGACGCGGAAGGTCTTGCGCAGGGCGCGAATACCCATGCCAGTATAGCGTTGGAGCTGGCGCCGCAGTTCGGCATCGCTCGGGATGCCCACACGGGCGGCGACCTCGCTCAAGGGGAGTGAGGGAATATCTCGGATCAGGGCGCGTGCCCATTCCAATCGTTTCCGGCGAACATAATCCATGGGCGAAAAACCGGTCCGCTTCTTGAAAACTCGCCCGAAATGGTGGCGTTGGAGGCCGACAAAGTGGGCTAACGCATCGAGGGTAAAGGGTGTGGTGCGGTGACGGGAGAGAAACGCCAGCACTTTGGCCTCGAGGGGATCCGGCGGAGAAAGCGCCCGACGCAGGTATTCCGCCAGAAGGGCGCTGAGAAAGCCGTTGGCAACGGCCGACGGCAGCGGTGTTCGGGATTCCTTGATGGCGATCAATTGCATGGCGAGATATTGCATGATGCCGTCGGTATCGGGGACCACCCGGGGGAGGTCCAAGGGGGCACTTGGCCAGCGGAGAAAGATGGCGAAACATCGAAAGGGTTTGTCAGGATCGTTTTCTTCGATGCGACGGACATGTCCTGGCCAGAAGACAGCGTCGCCGGCTTCAGCGCGAACGAAAACTTTCTGCTCCGCATGGATTTCCCGAGCGGTATAGACGCCGTCGAGCATCACGATTAATTCGGAGTCGCTTTCGTTGCGGAGGGACGGCCGGCGAATGGGGGGTGAACGGAAGAGGATGATCCCCTGCAAACGGCATTTCAGGGACGGATTTCGGAACAAAGTCACTCGCATGCCGTGGTTCCTGAGAATCGCGCCTCCGAGCTACAATGCCAGGACGGGACGGTTCTGTAAACAGGATTCCGCAGAAACAGCAGGCGTCATAGGCCATGCGCGTCCGCGGTATTAGCGCGGGCTTTTGATCATGCGGCACAGGGTATCGTCAGCATCCCGCTGCGGCGTGCACGAATTGTTCCGGAAGCTCGGTCACCGACGGGACCACGGTTCTGGTGACGGCCGTCGAAGAGATCGGAGGAATGGACCCGATAACGCGCGGCCGGCGTTACGTGATGGGTTTGCGCAGCAGGGACAGGGCTTCGGCGATTTCCCGACCCTTGGCCCCGATGAATGCGATCAGCTCTTCGGGGATGCGGGTGTCCACTTTCGGCTTGCGGTGCGGGTTCACCGCCTTGAGGTCATAGACCGCGTCTTCGATCTGTTTGGCCCGGTTGGCCAGTTCGCGGGCCTCACGGTTCAGTGCGGCCAGTTTCGACTCAGCTTCGGCGAGGGCGGCGTCGTTGCGTTTTACGGCCTTTTTCAGTTCCTTGGCCGCTCGTTCCATGGGACGGCCTCCTGGGCCTTCGCGGCGGACAACTCCCTGAGCGGACGGGCTTCCTCGGCGGCGCGGCGTTTGCGTTCGTCGAGGTCCACCGTCCAACTGCGTTCGCTGTCGGCGCGCTGCGGCAAAAGCCGGAAAAACTCCTCGAAATGCGCCAGCGTCAGCGGCGATTTCTTCCGCACCTTCAGGTCGCTGAGGTCGTAATACCAGATATTCCGCGTGGGCCGGCCCTTGGTGAAGAAGAGCAGATTGGTCTTCATGCCCGCTCCGGCGGCGGTGAACACGCCGGCAGGTAGGCTCACGATGCACCACAGGTCGCATTCATCCAGCAGCTTGCGCTTGGTTTTTACAAAAGCCTCCTCATGGGTACGGAAGAGCAGTCCTTCATCCAGCACGATGCTGCACCGCCCGCCGTCGCGCAGGCTGCGCAGCACGTGCTGGAGGAACAGCACCTGCGTGGCGCTGGTGGGATAATCGAAGTTGGTTTGGGCTTCCTTTCCTTCCTTGCCGCCGAACGGCGGGTTGGTAAGCACCACGTCGAACGCCGCCGGCGTGCCCTCGAACAATCCGCCGTAAATCTCCATGCCGGTCAGGGTGTTGCCGTGCCAGAGGTTGGGCTTGTCAATGCCGTGCGACACCAGGTTGGCCAGCGCGATCGGGTAGATGAGATTTTCCTTCTCGCTTCCCCAGAAGGTGCGTTGCTTGGGCGTCTCCAACTGCTCGGCGGTGGCGTCGTGGCCCCGTTGGTCGCGGATGTGCTCATAGCTTTGCGCCAGAACGCCGCCCGTGCCGCAGCCGGGGTCATAGACCGTCTCGCCGCTCTTCGGGTCAATCACTCGCACCATGGCCTTGATGACCTGCCGAGGGGTGAAGAACTGGCCGCCGTCGTTGGCCTTCTCGCCCATCTTCAGGAGCAGCCCCTCATAGACCTGCGACAGCGTGAACACGTGCGTGGGGTCAACGGCCTCTGTGGAAAGCTCGTGCACCTTATCCAGCGCGTCGAGGAAGTTGCGCTCAGTATCGATGCGGACGCGCTCGACGCCGGTCATGATCTCGCTAATCACCTTCTGGCGCGGTGTGGCGTCGGGGCGGTTCTTCAGGCCCTTGAGATGCGGCAACAGCTCGGTGTTGACGAAGCTGAACAGCGAACCGGGCGCCGCGTTTTGCAACTCGGCGCGTTTCCAGCCCAGCGGTTTTTCACCACCAAGGCACGGAGACACCAAGTTTTCTTCCTGGCTTTGTGCCTTTGTGTCTTTGTGGTTGCTCTGCAACGGCGTCGGGGCGGCCCAATCGCGCCAGCGGTAGGGCGCCTCGAGCGATGGGCGGAACGGGATGCCCAGCGCCTCGGCCTCCTGCTGTTCGCGGGTCTCCTTCTCGTCGAGGATGCGCAGGAACAAAATCCAGGTCAGCTCCGGCACGTATTGCATAGCGCCGGCGCAGTTGCCCCGGCGCATGATGTCGCAGATGCTCCAGATGACTTGATCCTCCGATTGCGGCGTGGCCAGGCGTTTGTTGTTGGGGTTGCGGGGTCTTGCCATGTCAGTTGTTCCTTCGCCCGCGGCAGGTAGTGCGCTGGCGGTAGAGTCGCTCGGTAAAACCGCCTTCCCGCTCGAAGATGTCGGCCTGGGCTTTGAGCTGCTGGTCCAGCAGGAAGATGCACAGGTTCAGCAGCGAAAGCGCGCCGTTGGCGGCGAGCACCGCGACGAGGAGCTCCTGCGACACGGAGGGACACGGACGGACACGGACGCCCGCCCAGAACGAAGCCGCCCGTCCGTGTCCGTCCGTGTCGTCCGTGTTCCCCCCGGCGCGCTTCCCAGCGCCGCGCTTCCTGCGCCACCCACTCCCGGAACTGCTCCATCGTGGCGCAGCGCAGCGCCTTGAAACGCCGCACTGCCGGGTGATCCGGCGGCCACTGCGGCAGGCCGCGGTGACGCAAAAAATCTTCGTAGTCCAGGCGCAACTCCTCGAGGCTGCTCTTGGCCACCCCGGTCAGCTTCATTTCCATTTTCTTGGACGTGGCGGAGTCCACGCTACCCTCGGCGATGTTCTGCCGGCCGCTGCGGGCGGCCTGCACCATCTGGTCATGGGTGCGGCTGCGCCGGTCAATGAAGCGGTCGCAGAACCGGACGGTCACGTCGTAGCTCAGGCTGGCCAGCTGAAAGGTTTTGAGCTTCCGATATCCGCCATGTTTGGGAATCAAGCTGTCTTCTGTTGGTGTCTGTCCGTGTTCGTCCATATCCTTATCACAGCTCCCCGCTAAAGGCCTGGCGCAACAGCGCCGCCGGCAACGCCTCGATGGCCTCCAGCTCGGCTTCCGCCACCGCCCGTGCCCGCTCCACCGCCGCCATCTGCTCCTTCAAAATCCCCGCAATCCGCCGCTGCTCCACTAGGGGCGGGAGGGGGATTGCTTGCCGACGCACTTGCCCATCGGTGACGGCTGGATAGGTCGAACCTTTAGTCAAATCGGTAAGGGCCTGAATGAAGTCTGGCAGTTGAACGAAGTGAAACAGGTAGTCTGGAACCAGTTCTGGGCCGCAACGCATCACACAAAAGCCGGTGCTGGCTATGGCTTCATGATGTTCTTCGGGGACAAGTGCCACAGCGTTCAGGTTTGGTGGGGTTGTGGCGACCAACACATCCTGAGCGTGGACGACTTGCCGAGCTCGACTTGGGGCGTTCTTTCCAATGAGGGTTCTCGCAGCAAAAAACCGTTTTGTATGCGTGTCAACACTCGAGATGTCAATGTAGCGGAAGGATGCGTCGGGTTCTCGCCCCGGATTACGACTGGTGACACCAATGCACACTTCCTCCAGTCTGACCCAGTGCCAGCCGGGGGGGAGGGGTTTTGAACCACCAAGACACGAAGACGCGGAGGAAACGGGCCGCTTTCCCCTCTCTTCTTCTTTGTGCCTTGATGTCTTTGTGGTTTCCATCTTGGTGGTGTCACTCACGCGGCGAACATGCGTTGTTTGGTTTCGATCAGCAACTCGCGCGGGTTGCCGGCCGCCCGGAGCGCGGCCAGGCCGCCAGCGGCCCGGACTTCAGGCGTCTGGAAAATGTGCGGATTTTCCAGCTCCTCCGTGCCGCCGCGCTCAAACGGGCTGGCCAGCGCGCGGATGGCGCGGCCGGTGTCGCGCGGGAGGGAGTTGAGCCAGTCTTCGTGCTTGTAGGTGAAGGCCAGCGCGCGGTCGCGCCGGGTGCGAGGGTTTATGCCCCAGCCCAGCTCGGACAGTACGTCGTAGAGGTCGTAGTCGCGCTTGTCGTCCACCAGTTGCACGAGGGTGGGCGAGGAGCCGGCGGAGACCAACGTATCGAGCAGTTCGCGACGGGCGGGCGGGGCAACCCAGCGTTGGCGGGACTCTTCGAGGGTGCGGACCTCCTGCACCAGGCGCGTGGCGAGGCGGGCCTTGTATTCCTCGATGGGGATGGGCATGGCCCTGCCGTCCACGTCGGCCACGATGTAGCGGCCGGCGTCGGTAATGTGCACGTCGAAACCTTCGACCTGGATGGTCGGCTCGGGCGGCGGGGGCGGCTCAGGTCGTTTGCCGTCCGTTTTGTCCGTGCCCGTTCGTGTCCCCCTGCCGATGAACTCCTCGCCGAAGAGCCGGGTGGCGTCGGTGTAGTCATAGACGTGGAACATGAGCTTGCCGGTGGGCGGGTCGAGGCGCGTGCCGCGGCCGAGCATCTGGTAAAAGCTGATGGGCGAGCGGAGGTATTTGAAGAAAACGATGTTGCGCACGCAGGGCACGTCCACGCCGGTGGTGAGCAGGTCTACGGTGGTGGCAATGAAGTGGCTGCGGCTGGAGGCGCGGAAATCGGGTAGTTGGTCGTTGCCGCTGGTGGCGGAAGGAAGGCAGGTAATCGGGGCGGCGGGATTTGAACCCGCGACCTTCAGCGCCCAAGGCTGACGCGCTACCAGTCTGCGCTACACCCCGTTGGATGACGGAAACACCACTAGCAGAAAGAGCCCTGGGTTTCAAGCCTGTGGTCACGGCGTTGCGCCTTTGGAGGGTGCAGGCGTTATGACTCGGCGACCCCATTCGATGGGCGTTGACAGGGAAAGCGGCCGTGGTCCACAATAGCCGCATGTTGCCTCAAAACGTTTGGCCAGGAGCACGAGCGATTACCTTACTGGCGGCGATCGGGATCAGCCTCACGGGCTGCCTCGTTCTGGATCCCGATGCGGCCACCCCGTCTTCGGCCGTTCCGACCCCTGACCCGCTCCGAACCGAAGTTCGTCAGCTTCAGGAGTGGCGGCAGGATGTCCGTCTCGAGATCGAGGCCCTTCAGCGCGAGGTGGAATCGCTCAAGCGCGCGTTGGCCGCGATGGAGCGGCGTCAGGAAGAGAACGCCCAGGGACTTTCGGCCCGGGTTCGGGATCTCGAACTCGTCCGCGAGCGGGACCGTACCTTCATCGTGGAAGAGTTGACCCGCCGCCTCGTGGAGCTCCAGTCCAAGATGACGCCTCCTCAGCCGCCCTCAGCGGTCTCTCGAACCGGTTCGGGATATGAACATACCGTCAAACCGGGCGAGACGTTAAGCACGATCGCCCGTCACTACAACACGACCGTTCAGGCCATTCTGAAGGCGAATGCCTTGACCGATCCGAACAAGATCCGGGAGGGGCAAAAGCTCTTCATTCCCGATTGATCCCTCCCGCGCGTCCATCCGAGCAAGGAGAACACACCATGGCGGAATTAACCGATGCCCAGAAAGCGGCGGTCAAATCGTGGATCGCCGAGGGCGCTACCCTGGCGGAGGTCCAGAACCGGCTGGCCTCCGAGTTCGGCCTCAAATTGACCTTCATGGAGGTTCGACTACTGGCGGTCGAACTCAATGCGACCGTCAAGGAGCGAAAGCCTACGACATCTCCGACTCCGCCCCCTCTGGATGCCAACACGAGGGAGTCGGCTTCTGAGGCGGAAGCGGTGGAGGGTGAAATTCTCCCCGAAGAAAACGAGATGAAGGGCCCTGGGGGCGGACGGGTCCGCGTCGAAGTGGACCGCGTCATGAAACCCGGGGCTGTCGTCAGCGGGACCGTGACCTTCAGCGACGGCACACGGGGCGAATGGATGCTGGATCAGTATGGCCGACTGGGCTTGAGCGGTCTCAAGCCCGGCTATCGGCCTTCCGCCGCGGATGTTCAAGAGTTCCAGGCGGCTTTGCAGCGCGAACTGATGCGGCAAGGCTATGCCTGAGCCTTTTCTTCATTCGAACAGGAGCAGGTCAAGCCATTGGGTTCCGCTTGCGCTGAGGGTCCATGATCCGTTTCGGCGCAGGATCAGCCGGCGGCCGTTCCGGCCCAGGACGGCCTCATCCACGGCCAGCACCACCGCGGTGGATCGTCTCAGGTGACTCTCTTCTTCCGAGGTGGCTCGTCGTCCCCGGAGGGGAACGCCGCCCTCTGAGAAGGCGAGCATGAGGGCACTTCCAGGCGGGGGACGATCGCCCTCCCAGAGCGAAGGGTAGCGCTGAAAATAGTCGGGCAGGCCGCGGCCGCCGCGGGCCACAACCCAGAAGGCAGGCGCCTGAGCGGCGAGGTAGTCTTTGACCGAGGTCCCTGTTCCCTCAAGAAACAGATGGAAAATCTCCAACGGGTCTAATCCTGCCAGATTGCCCCCGTTGAAAGGGCCGTGGAGATTCTTGAGCTTTTTTTGCGTGGCCCATGACGCATAGCGGCGATGGACGATCAGCCCGATTTCGAAATGGAGGTGGGCTCGCGCGAGGGGAATGATGGAGGTGGGTGTGTGGCCCACGGTTCCCAGGCGTGTGCCACGGGCTACCGGCCGGCCGGGCGTCACATCGGCGGCAATTTCCGCCAGATGGGCATAAAGCGTATAGAGTTCGCCGACGGGATCCGCATGGAGGAGCACGACGTAGAGACCGTAATTCGAATCGCCGGCCACCCGGTTGACGTACGCGATCCGCCCATCAGCCACGGCGACAACCGGATCGGTCGGCTGCCCGTTTCGATCCCGGTTAACCGGGGCGATGTCGAGCCCTTCATGAAAGGCGGGCAGACCGTTGGCGCCTTTTCTCGTCGAACCGTAAAGCGCCGATTCGGGATTGCCCGAAACCGTGGGCTGAACGCCGTTTGTCCAATCGGGATCGAGAAAACGGCGTTGTGGGGTAGGGAGAATCGGCCCGATGAACGCGGATGGATGTTGTCCGATATCGCCTGGAAACCAATCGGGCGCAGCGGTTTCGGAACGGGTGGGTGTATGCCCTCGGGACAGAAGCCCCGGCCTGGCGAAGGAGATGGCCAGAACTACAAATCCGGTTACGGCGGCGGCTAGGAGGGCAAGGGATAGGTAAGGAAAACCGCGGGAGTGACTGGGTCGGGAGGATCGGAATGTCCGAGGAGGCATGAATACGTCTGTCCTTTCGTTCTGAAATGGCGTAGTATGATGGTGGCGAGGCCGTCTGACAAGCCGGCTTGTGACACGAAGAGGGGACGAGCGTCATGATCTCAGCCGCCGAGCGGTTGGTTCGAAGTTTCAAATATGCCTGTCAGGGCTTGAACACTCTTGTGGCCACCCAGCGGAATATCCGCATTCACCTGGTTCTGGCCGCTGGCGCTGTGGGTGCTGGCGTGTGGTTTCGCCTTTCGAAGGACGAGTGGCTTTGGGTTCTTCTGGGGATTGTGATCGTTCTGATGGCCGAAGCCTTCAACTCGGCGATCGAGTTTCTTTGCGATCGCATCTCCCCGGAATTTCATCCTTTGGTCAAGAAGGCCAAGGATACGGCGGCGGCCGGCGTTTTGATGGCCGCCATGCTGGCGGTGGCGATCGGAATCGGAATCTTTGGACCCCGGCTGATACGAGAGAGGGGCGACTACTCCCCGATTCCTTCGAACAGAACGGTGGAAAGGTAGCGTTCGCCGGCGTCGGGGAAAATCACGACGATCGTTTTACCGGCAAAGGACTCTTCGGCGGCGAGGCGGGCGGCGGCAACGGCGGCCGCCCCACTGGAAATACCCACCAGAATTCCTTCTTCTCGGGCGATCCGTCGGGCCATGGCGATGGCCTCATCCGAGGTTACCCGTTCGACCCGATCCAGTAGGGAGAGGTCGAGGGTCTCGGGAATGAAACCGGCGCCAATCCCCTGGATCTTATGAGGCGAAGGCTTGAGTTCCTGACCGGCCAGTTTCTGGGTAATGACCGGACTTTCGGCCGGTTCGACGGCGACCGAGAAGAGAGGTTTTCCGCAAACTCGTTCAAAATAGCGGGAGACGCCGGTGACCGTCCCGCCGGTGCCCACGCCGGCCACCAGGACGTCCACTTGACCATCGGTGTCGTTCCAGATCTCTGGGCCGGTAGTCGTCTCGTGAATCGCGGGATTGGCGGGGTTTTTGAACTGCTGTGGCATGAAGTAACGGCTGGGATCGGAGGCCACGATCGCTTCCGCCTTTTGGATGGCTCCTCGCATCCCATCCGCGCCGGGGGTCAGGACAAGCTGGGCTCCGAAGGCGGCCAGGACGCGGCGGCGTTCGAGGCTCATGGTCTCCGGCATCGTGAGCGTCAGACGATATCCCCTGGCGGCCGCCACATAGGCCAGCGCAATGCCGGTGTTCCCGCTGGTGGGTTCGACGATTTCGACGCCGGGTTTGAGGAGTCCCCGTTTTTCGGCGTCCCAGATCATGGCGGCACCGATTCGGCATTTGACGGAATACGCAGGATTACGGCCCTCGATCTTGGCGAGAAGGGTGGCGCGTGTTTGTCCGCCAATCCGGTTGAGACGAACGAGAGGCGTGTGACCGATGGATGCGGCGTTGTCAGGATAGATACGGCTCATGGCGTTCCTTGCGGGGTTAAGCGATTACGGCCCGGCGGAGGGCCTGGTCAATGTCGGCTTGAAGATCCTCCAGGTCCTCAAGTCCAACGGAAAGACGGATATATTCGGGCGTGACACCGGAGGCCCGTTGTTCCGCCTCGGACAGCTGCTGGTGGGTTGTGGAGGCAGGATGGATGACAAGGGTTTTGGCATCGCCGATATTAGCGAGATGGGAAAGGAGGCGAACCGAATTGATGAAGCGTTTGCCTGCTTCGACGCCCCCTTTGATACCGAAGCCGATAAGGCCGCCGAAGCCTCGTTTGAGGTAACGAACGGCGTTGGCGTGGGCCGGATGGGAGGGCAGACCTGGGTAGAGGACCCACTCGACCAGCGGATGCGATTCAAGCCATTGCGCAAGGGCCAGCGCATTGGCGGAATGACGCGCCTGTCGGAGGGGGAGAGTTTCAAGGCCCAGCAGGAACTGATGGGCATTGAATGGACTCAACGCAGCGCCGGTATCCCGCAGCCAGACGGTCCGGGCGCGAACGGCAAAGGCGATGTTTCCCATGCCTGGCACGTTCCCGAAGGCGTCCCAGAAGATCAGTCCGTGGTAGCTGGGATCGGGCTCGGTATAGTCTGGAAACTTTCCGTTGTTCCAGGCGAAACGGCCTCCATCCACCAGGATTCCGCCCAGCGAGGTGCCATGGCCGCCGATGTATTTGGTGGCGGAGGAGGCGAGGATGTCCGCGCCGTGATCCAACGGGCGAATCAAACCGATGCCGATGGTGTTGTCTACGATGAAGGGTATGCCGGCCTCATGAGCGATTTTAGCGATTGTCTCAAAATCGGGGACATCCAGCTTTGGATTTCCGATGGTCTCTGCGTAAAAAGCCCGTGTCCGCGGCGTCAATGCCGCCCGAAAGGCCTCGGGATTCTGGGAGTCTACAAACGTCACCTCGCGGCCCAGTTTGGGGAATGTGTAGTGGAACAGTTGATAGGTTCCGCCATAAAGATTGTTGGCCGAGACGATATGATCCCCCGGACGGGTGACATTTAGGATGGCATAGGTGATCGCGGCCATGCCGGATGCCACGCCCAAGGCGGCTACTCCGCCTTCCAAAGCTGCCACCCGTTGCTCGAAAACGTCGGTGGTAGGATTCTGAAGTCGGGTATAGATGTTGCCAAACTCGCGAAGCGCGAAAAGATTGGCCGCATGATCCACATTCCTGAAGAGATACGAAGTGGTCTGATAGATGGGAACCGCTCGAGCGCCTGTTGTCGGATCAGGTTTTTGTCCAGCATGAAGCGCTTTTGTGAAATCTCCGCTCATCGTTCTAAACCTGTAGGTTGGGTTGTTCTATACACGAGTAACACAATAGACAATGGGGATAATATACTCGAGAGAATCATTTGTCAACAATTTTGAAAGTTTTTATATTTCGAATGTGATGGCATTGACTTCGTTTTGGCGTTTTCGTGCCAAGGAGACGACGGTTTCGAGTGTGATCGAGCGGAAAAGTCGTTCGATCTCTTCACTCAGATTCCGCCATACGTCTCTTGCCGCACATTGCTCCGAGCGGACACAGTGATTTTTCGAATAGACACAATCCACCAGTTCGAAGGTCCCTTCCAAAGGCACGACGATATCGTACAAAGTTATCCCAGAAGAGGGACGAGCCAACTGATAGCCTCCGCGAGCGCCCCGCGTGACACGGACCAACCCTGCCGATTTCAGAACATTAATGACCTGCCACAGATATTTTTCCGAAATGCTCTGACGTTCGGCGATCTCGTGAAGAGTCACCGGACCATCCGATTCGTGAAGGGCAATATCTACCATGATCCTCAGCCCATATCGCCCCTTAGTCGAGATTTTCATCCTGGTTCTTTCCTGAAAAAGCCGCTATAGTATATGGAACCACTGGAAACACTAATGATATCAGCTTGTGAGGTCAAGACGATTATTAGCCCAGGTGCCACGAAGGCGGAGTTGTTGGATGCCCTTCGATGGCAGGGAGAGGACCTGGACGCTCTCTATCAGGCGGCGGATGAATGCCGACGCCGATATGTCGGAGAGGAGGTCTATATCCGGGGGATTCTTGAATATTCCAACATATGTATTCGCAACTGCGCCTACTGTGGTATTCGGGCGGGTAACCGAAAGGTCCGCCGCTATCTCATGACAGAAGAAGAGATGGTGGAATGTGCGGAAAAGATTGCCCGAGGTCCGGCAACGACCATCGTGCTCCAGGCAGGCGAGTCTCAGGCCCTGCCGGATCAGGCCCTGGGGCGTGTCATTCAAGCCATCAAAGCGCAAACGCCGCTGGCGGTGACCGTTTCCGCGGGTGTTCGTCCAGAGTCCGTTTACCGCTTCTGGCGTCAATGCGGGATGGACCGTTATCTAATCCGCTTTGAAACCAGCGATCCGGAGCTCTATCGGCGCGTCCATCCGGATTCCACGCTCGAGGAGCGCCTGGAAGCGATTGCCGCGCTCAAACGAGCCGGGGCCCAGACGGGCAGTGGCTTTCTGATCGGACTGCCTGGCGAAACGATCGAAACCGTGGCCAGTAATCTTCTCCTGGCCCGGGATCTTGATCTGGATATGATCGGGGTCGGGCCCTTCATCCCGCACCCCGATACCCCTTTGGCCGGTGCTCGCAACGTCTGGGCGGATGATCTCTCCATGTTCTACCGTGTGCTGGCGATCCTCCGCCTGCTGTGCCCCTTCGCCCATATTCCTGCCACGACAGCGTTCGACGCGCTGTTTCCGAACCAAGGGCGGGACCTGGCGCTGCAACGCGGGGCGAATATCTTCATGACGAACCACACGCCCGACCGCTACCGCCGTGACTATCTTCTTTATCCTGGAAAGCCATGCGCCGACGAAAGTGACGATGCCTGCAACGCTTGCATCCGGGCCCGGCTAGCCCGACTCGGTCGTCCCGTTGGGAAGGGCCCGGGCCATTCCTTGGTTCACCCTCCAGCCGCTCCAGAACCAAAAAAGGAACCGCGCCCGTGAATGTCGAACAGATCGCCCCTGAAATCACCCGAATCCGGCAATCGCTGGGGGATTCGGTGCTGATTTTAGGTCATTATTATCAAAGGGATGAGGTTTTGGCCCATGCGGACGCCGTGGGCGACTCCCTGGAGCTGGCCCGCCGGGCGGCGGACGCGGGGCGGGCTCGGCGAATTGTGTTTTGCGGCGTTCATTTTATGGCCGAATCGGCTGATCTCCTCGCGGGAGAGGGGCGGACTGTCTTTTTGCCCGAACCTTTCGCCTCCTGTCCCATGGCGCTGATGACGATGCCGGACGCCCTGGAGAAAGCGTGGAAGCGGGTGCAGCAGGTGGCGGACGATTGGGTGCCGCTGGTCTATGTGAACAGCACGGCGGCGGTGAAAGCCTTTTGCGGGGCCCATGGCGGGATGTGCTGTACCTCGGCCAACGCCGGCCGGCTCTTTCGATGGATTCTGGAGAGCGAGCGGCGCCGCCTCTTCTTCATGCCGGACGCTCATCTGGGGGAAAACACAGCTCTCGATCTTGGGTTGACGGGTGATGAGTATGCTTTTTACGATCCGTCCCAGCCGGGGGGAGGAGTGTCGGACGACATCCTTCGGCGAATTCGGTGTCTGATCTGGAAAGGCTTCTGTATTGTTCACATCCGGTTCACGCCGGAGACGATCCGGGCGGCGCGGGCCGCTCATCCGGAGGCCCGGATTATTGTTCACCCCGAAACTCCCGCCGCAGCGGCCCAGTTGGCCGATGCCCGTGGTTCCACCTCTCAGATCATCCGCTATGTGGAGGCGTTGTCGCCGGGAAGCGTGGTGTATGTCGGGACCGAGTTGCAGTTGGTTCGACGGCTGGCCCGCCTTCATTCGGCCCGCGGGGTTACCGTCATTCCGCTCGCCGAGTCGGTCTGTCGAAACATGGCCATGACGACAGCCGAAAAGCTGCTTCGGTGCCTGCAGGAATGGCCCCGCGAATGTGTGGTCAGGGTCGAGGATCGGTGGCGGGCGGATGCCCGCCGAGCGCTGGCCTGTATGCTGGAGATTGCGCCTCCGGCGGCGCGGCCCTGAAGGAGGTTAGTTCAGCCCGGCCGCCCGCGCGGCCTCTTCCGGAGCGACGCCCCCGTTGATTACGGCGTTCAGGGCTCCGATCAATCGGTCGGGATGCGGCGAGAGGAAGATGTTCCGCCCAAAAATGACCCCCCGTGCGCCGGCGCGGACGGACTGGGCGGCCTTCTGGAGTACGTCAAGATCGGTGGCGAGTTTTTCCGCACCGATTGTAAAGACGGGCACGGGCGTGTTTTCCACCACCTCGTGAAAGCGCGGACCGGTAAAGAAGGTCTTGATTAGATCCGCACCAAGTTCAGCCATGACTCGGGAGACGCGGCGGACCTTTTCGTGAACCTGGTCGGGCGTTTTTTCGGCGTGTTCGACGACATAACACTCGCCGATGAGGGGGATACCTAGACGCTCTTTCTGCCGAACCGCCTCCGTGAACAGCTCGACGTTCCGGGTTTCGCGTTTGGGATCGTTGTCTTCCTCCAGAAAGAGCGAACAGATGACCGCGCCCGCCCCGGCCCGGACGGCCTCTTCGACGGTGACGGCAAGCGTGGTATCGCCCGCCCGGTAGTCGAGGGGATAGTAGAATGCGGCGGTCCAATTGAGACGGACAACGGGTGTAGGCGCGGTGGGCGCCTCGAACAGGTCCGCATGCCGCTCGAGCGCTGCGCGTGAAAGCAGCATGGCGTCGGCGTGGCGGCACTGACGAAGCGCATGATCCAGGCGTTCGAGCCCGGGCTGATAGCCATATTCCATCACATGATCCACGGCGGAGATGACGAGATTACGTTTTCCTCGGAAGAGACGATTAAGCCGGATCTGAATGCCCGAGTGCATGACAGAGTTCCTTTCCGCCTCGAACCTTAGCGGATTTTGTCTTTCTTTTCCATTCTTTTGCCCGTCCTGTCGTCTGAGCATCCCCTTCGCGTGTCGGCGGCTGAACGCGAGCCGCGCCGTATCGTTCTTGACAGGGGAATCTGAGTTATCATAATAGGCTCTTTTTCTAGCCGACAGGAAAGGCAGCCTATGGACTTGGATCCTCGCGTGATGAAGGATTGGGAAATTGCGGCCGCGGCCGAACCACGCTTGAAACCGTTTTCCCGGCTGGCGGCAGAAATGGGGTTTCTCGAAGAGGAGATGATCCCCTATGGCCGGCTGATTGGAAAAATTGCCTACCGCTCGGCCATCGCGCGGCTGAACGATCGCCCGCAGGGCTTTTATGTGGATGTGACCGCGATCACGCCAACCCCTCTTGGAGAGGGCAAGACCACCACCACCCTGGGTCTGGTGGAAGGGTTGGGCAAGCTTGGACAGAGGGTCAGCGGCGCCATCCGACAGCCAAGCGGGGGGCCCACCTTCAACATCAAAGGATCCGCGGCCGGTGGCGGTCTCGCCCAGTGCCTTCCGCTGGTGCCCTTCTCTTTCGGTCTGACCGGTGACATTGATGCCATCGCCAATGCGCACAACCTGGCCATGGTCGCCCTGACGGCCCGCATGCAGCACGAGGCCAATTACGACGATGCACGCCTGGCCCGTCTGGGACTCCGCCGCCTGGATATTGATCCCAAACGGGTCATTTTCCGATGGGTCATTGACTTCTGCGCTCAGGCCCTCCGCCACATCACCATCGGCAAGGGCGGACCGATGGATGGCGTCGAAATGGAATCGGGCTTCCAGATCACGGTGTCAAGCGAAGTCATGGCGATCCTGGCCGTCGCGGAGAGCTTGGCCGATCTTCGACAGCGGATCAGTCGGATCGTTGTCGCTTACGACCGGCAAGGGCGGGAGATCACGACTCGGGATCTGGAGGTGGATGGGGCCATGACCGCCTGGCTCCTGAACGCCATCAATCCCACGCTTCTCCAGACTCTGGAAGGCCAGCCTGTCTTTGTCCATGCCGGCCCCTTTGCCAACATCGCGATTGGCCAGAGCTCCATCATCGCCGACCAGCTCGGCACCCGCCTGAGCGATTATCACGTCACGGAAAGTGGATTTGGCGCCGACATTGGGTTCGAAAAATTCTGGAATCTCAAGTGCCGGTTCTCCGGCCTTACCCCCAACGCCGTCGTCCTGGTGGCGACCGTCCGGGCGCTCAAGATGCACGGCGGCGGCCCTGAAGTGAAACCCGGCAAAAAACTCGATGAGGCCTATACCCGGGAGAATCTGGCGCTTCTTGAGAAAGGGTGTGAAAACCTGGTGGCGCATCTTGAGATTGTCAAAAAAAGTGGCATCCGTCCGGTCGTGTGCATCAACCAGTTTCCGACCGATACCCCGGCCGAACTCCAGCTTCTCCGGAAGGTGGCGGAACAGCAGGGCGCTTACTGCGCGGTTTCCAGTCACTGGCTCCGCGGCGGAGAAGGGGCTCGGGAGCTGGCGGAAGCCGTCATGGCGGTCTGCCAGGAACGGCATCCGTTCCGGTTCCTCTATGACTGGTCACTTCCCCTCCGACAGCGCGTCGAAATCATCGCCCGGGAGGTCTATGGGGCGGACGGGGTCAGCTACACCCCAGAGGCGGAGGCCAAAGCCCGCGCCATCGAAGCCGATCCGGCAAGCGCGAAGATGGGAACCTGCATGGTCAAGACGCATCTCAGCCTCTCCCATGATCCGGAGCGCAAGGGCCGGCCGAGGGGATGGATCCTTCCCATCCGCGACATTCTTGTGTATCGCGGAGCCGGATTTATCGTCCCTGTGGCCGGCGACATCAAACTCATGCCGGGAACCTCGTCGGATCCCGCCTTCCGCCGGATTGACGTGGATGTCGAGACCGGTTTGGTGAAAGGACTCTTCTAACCCCAGGAACGCCAGTGAAAGATCACATCGCCCGCCGCATCTACCACATCGAGGTTCTGACGCCCAAACAGGCCAGCGAGACGCTGGACGACGATCTGCAAAAGTTCGCCGAGAAGTACACCAAGGTGCTGGAAGCCGGCTACATGGCTTGCATCACCGACAATCCCATGGGAAACCTCTCCTTCCAGGCCACCGAAGTGATTCCTGAGCTGGGACTCCCCGTTCCGCCGGAACAGGTGATGATTCACCTCAACACCTTCCATACGCGCGAACAGCTCGACGACATTCTCGACACCGCCGCCCGCATCGGCGTGCGCTACCTGTTGACGGTCACGGGCGACGGAAGCGAGCGACTGCCCAAGTTGACCGGCGAGGCCATCGGGATGGATGTGCGGACCGTCACCTCGGTCGAATTGATGAAGTACATTCAAAAACGCCATCCGGGGGTCTTTACGATGGGTGTGGCCTTCAATCCCTACGAGCCCCAAGACCACGAAATGGAAAAATTGCATCGGAAGATCGAGGCCGGCGCTTCGTTCATCATCACGCAGCCGATTCTCGGAGAGGACGCACGAGTCCGGAAGGCAGCGGCGCTGGGCCTGCCTCTCGTTGTGGAAGCCTGGATGTCCAAGAAGATCAGCCTCATCTCCCAGTGCGTGGGATACGAGATTCCGGAGGATACACCGTACGACCCGATCGAGAATCTCAAGTCTCTGATCCGGCTCTATCCCGACTGCGGTTTTTACCTCTCCATGCTGGGTCTGAAGACGCAGTTGCCGGTGATTCGGGACCTTTGGAAATAGGAGACGAGCGATGGCCGCGCACCTGTTGGACGGAAAGGCCACGGCGGAACGGATGCGTGCCGCCCTTCAGCGTGAGGTGGAGGCCCTCCGCGCCCAGGGAGTGATTCCCGGTCTCGGCGTTCTCTTGGTGGGCGACAATCCCGCCTCGGTCTCCTATGTGACGGCCAAACAGAAAGCCTGCACCGAGATCGGCCTCTATTCCGAGGAGCACCGATTGCCAGCGAGTGCTCCCCAGGCGGCACTCCTCGATTGGGTCCGCCGTATGAACGACGATCCACGCATTGACGGCATTCTCGTCCAACTGCCGCTTCAGCGCCACCACGATGAAGAGGCCATCATCCTCGCCATCGCTCCCGAAAAGGATGTGGACGGATTCCACCCGATCAATGTCGGCCGAATGATGCTCGGTCAGGAGTCCTTCTGGCCGTGTACGCCTCACGGAGTCCTTCAGCTTCTGGCCCAGAATGGGATATCGACCGACGGAGCCCATGTGGTGGTGGTTGGGCGGAGCAATATCGTCGGAAAGCCGCTGGCCGTGCTCCTGATGCAGAAGCACGCGTTGGGCAACGCCACTGTGACGGTTTGCCATACCGGCACCCGGAATCTCGGCGATTACACCCGGCAGGCCGATATCCTCATTGTTGCCGCGGGCCGCCCGCGCACCGTCACGGCCGATATGGTTCGGGAGGGAACCGTGGTGGTGGATGTCGGGGTGAACCGGATACCGGATCCCACCCGAAAGGCCGGATTCCGCCTGGTGGGCGATGTGGATTTTGACGGGGTCCGGCAAAAGGCGGCATGGATCACGCCTGTCCCTGGCGGCGTCGGACCCATGACCATCACCATGCTTCTTCACAACACCATTCGCGCGGCGCAACGCCGCGCGGCCAGGAGGCACGGATGAGCAACGAGACGCCCCGGCCGGATTACAAATCGGCCTACCGCACGATCGTGGATGAGTTCTTTCCACCCCGCCTGGAGATGCGATTCAGCGGGGATGGCCGCGACATAACCCTGACCTTCGAAAAGAAAACATGGTCTATCGGAGGCGAGGAAAAAGGCTTGCGCTATGGTGAAAACCCAGGACAGCAGGCGGCTCTCTATCGCCTGACGGCAGGAACCCTGTCGCTCGGTGACGTGCAGACCCTGCAACCGGGGCGCCCGCTCGTGTCCGACGTCGAACTCCTGCAGTCCGGCAAGCATCCCAGCAAAATCAATCTCACGGATGCGGACAACGCTCTGAACATTCTGCGCTACCTGATGGCGGAGCCCTGCTGCGTCATCGTCAAGCATAACAACCCCTGTGGTGTGGCTAGGGGGGCCACCCTGGCCGAGGCGTACCAGAAGGCCTTCCTGGCTGATCGCGTGGCCGCCTTTGGCGGCGCCATCGCCTTCAACCGCGAGGTGGACCGTGACACGGCGGATCTTGTGCTCGAACAGTATGCCGAGGTCATCGTGGCGCCCGAGTACGCTCCGGGGGTACTGGATCGCTTCACCCAAAAAAAGAACCTGCGGGTGCTTCGGATTCGGAATATGGCCCGGCTTCAGGAGTATGCGGACGCCGTGGCGCTCGATTTCAAATCGCTGGTGGACGGTGGCCTGGTGGTTCAGACCTCCTTTGTCTCCCGTATCCGAACGAGTCACGATTTCCAGCCGGCCGTGGCCACATGGAAAGGTCGGGAGTACCGGGTCGAACGGGCGCCCACCGAACGCGAACTCCAGGATCTCCTGTTTGGCTGGCTGGTCGAATGCGGCGTAACGAGCAATTCGGTGCTGTATGTCAAAGACGGCGTTACCGTCGGCATCGGTACCGGCGAGCAGGATCGGGTGGGGGTGGCCGAGATCGCGAGGGATAAGGCCTACCGGAAGCTGGCAGACCGGCTGGCGTGGGAGCTGTGGAAGACGCCGTATCATAATCTCACGGATCCCGGGAAAAAGGAGGAGATAGACGCCGAGGTGCGGCGGCGGCGGGGAGGTCTGCCGGGCAGCGTCATGATCTCCGATGCCTTCTTTCCTTTCCGCGATGGGATCGAAGTGGGGCTTCGGGAAGGGGTGACGGCGGTCGCGCAACCCGGCGGCTCCGAGCGCGATTTCGAGAGCATAGAAGCCTGCAACGAGTACGGAGCGGCGATGGTTTTCACCGGCCAACGTTGCTTCAAACATTGAGGTCGGGCGATGACGACACTTGCCGGTTCTGCGTTCCGTGCGAAGGATCGCACGGTTCTCCGGCGGTTGGCCGCCCGAGTGGCCGAGCTGGCGGCCCGGCCCATCGAGGCGGAAAAGCGCGAGCTGTGGACGACACATAACGACCTGGAGGGAAGCCGGCCCCTCATTTTCTGCGATCCGGAGAACAGTTGGCGGGAGATCTTGCCCGATCGGATTCTCGAGTGCGAGTCGCCACTAGCCCGGGGGTGGGAATGGCATTTCCGACGGGAGATCTTCTGGGGGGAGGAGATGGGCGATGACCGCGTCGTGCAAGGCGTCTTTAACATCGCATGGGTGGGACGAATCAACGGGTGGGGTGCTGAGGCCGAGGATATTCTTCCCGATCAACACGGCGGCGCGAAACGCTGGATCCCCCCGATCGACGATCTCAACGATCTCCGCCGGCTTCGATTTCCCACTGTCACCGTGGATCGGGCGGCTACCGAGCAGCTTTTGGAGACGGCACGATCCCTCTTCGGTGACCTTCTGACCGTCCGATTGCGGGCTTGGTGGTTCTGGACGCTGGGACTGACCCAAACGGTCATCCGGCTCCGCGGTATGGATCGCTTTTTTATGGATATGATCGAAAATCCCGAGGGGGTTCATCGCCTCATGGCCTTTCTTCGCGACGGAACCGCTCATGTGCTGGATGTGCTCGAGGAGGAAGGGCTCTTCACGCTCAACCAGGAGGGAGATTACGTCGGCTCAGGAGCTTTCGGCTGGACACGCCAGCTTCCGGCAGCGGGCTTTTCTGGCAAAGTTCGATGCCGGGATCTCTGGTGTCTGGGCGAGAGCCAGGAGACCGTGGGTGTCTCGCCGGAGATGTTTGACGAGTTTGTCTTTTCCTATCAGGAACCGCTACTTCGTCGGTTCGGCCTTGTCTGCTACGGGTGTTGCGAGCCGGTCCACGACCGATGGCACTCTCTGGCCCGCCTGCCCAACTTGCGCCGGGTAAGCGTTTCTCCCTGGTGCGACCGGGCCGCCATTGCCAAGGCGGCCGGCGATCGGGTGATCCTCTCGGTCAAACCCAATCCGGCGCTGTTGGCGATGGATCATTTCGATGAGGCCCTCATTCGGCAGGATATCCGCGACGCCCTAGAGAAAATGCGAGGCGGCCGACTCGAATTCGTCATGAAGGATAATCATACGATCCGGAACGATCCGGAGCGGGTAAAGCGCTGGTGCCGAATCGTCAGGGAGGAGATTGCATGAAAATGGGGTTGCAAAACGCTGGGCTGCGCCTTGTTTTGGGCCTCGTTCTGA
>Ga0308419_1000148_pt1 | contig 57154 bp, 46 predicted proteins | sample HotsprSampleMS50_FD_203674 | JGI IMG/M metagenome (GOLD analysis project Ga0308419, IMG submission 203674) | Hot spring phototrophic mat microbial communities from Mushroom Spring, Yellowstone National Park, Wyoming, United States - 20090730_MS50 ... | reverse complement strand
TTTAATTTAATTAAAAATAGTTAATTTATTATTAAAAATTCATTTATTTATTTGTTAAACTCAAATTAACATATTAATTTGGTATTTAATAAAATGTATTTTTTTAAAAATAGGTTAATTTATGTTTATAACAAAAGCATTTAGAATTTTTATATTAATTTTAATTTTATACTCCTGCGGAGAAAAGAAAGTGAACAATGAAATAATTGAATTATCAAAAGAACATAGATATATATTAGACAAAATTAAAGCATACGCCGAAGTAGAGTTTGAATATAATTTATCTAATTTAAGTGAAAATCAAAAATTAATGTTAGAAAAATTATTGAAAGCTGGTGAAATAATCGACCAAATATTTTGGTACCAATCTTCGCACGATGCTATAAAAGTTCGTGATTCACTAAGCAAATTAGATAATCCCGAATCAAAAGATTTTTTAAGATATGTAATGATAAATTATGGACCTTACGATCCGTTAAATGATAATAAACGGTTTGTAGGAAATGGAGCAGAATATAGACCTAAAACGGGAGGATTTTATCCAGAAGATATGAGCAAAGAAGAATTTGAAAATTTCGTTAAAAATAATCCAAAATTAAAAAAAGATTTCGAAAGTCAATATACAGTAATAGTAAGAGAAAACAACCAATTAAAAGCTATTCCATATCACCAATATTATAAAGAAATTAAAGAGGTAAGCAAATTATTAAACGAAGCAGCGGATTTATGTGATAACGATAGCTTCAAAAATTATTTAAAGTTAAGATCTAAGGCTTTACTTAATGATGATTATTATCAAAGCGATTTGGCTTGGATGGATGTAGATTATGATTTTGATTTAGTAATAGGACCAATAGAAAATTATCAAGATGAGGTATTCAATTATAAAGCAGCTTATGAAGTAATGCTTCTTGTTAAAGATAAAGAAGCTTCAGCTGAATTGCAAATGTATAAAAATAATATGCAAAATTTTGAAAATAGTTTACCTATTGAAGATGTATATAAACAAAAAAATATAGGTGAAGGCAATAAAATTCAGGTTGTAAATGTAATATATTTCGGTGGTGATTGCCAACAAGCTATTAAAACTATTGCAGCTGCACTTCCAAACGATCCAAAAGTAGCTGAAGCCAAGGGAAGAAAATTATCTATGTTTAAAAATCATATGGAAGCAAAATTTGACAAAATAGTAAAACCAATAGGCGAAATTTTATTAGATGGAAAATATAAAAATTATATAGATCGTAAAGCATTTACTAGTTTTGTTACATTACACGAAGTATCCCACGCATTAGGTCCAAAATATAAATATGGGACAGAAATTGATGTTAGAAATATTTTAAAAGATAGTTACTCAGCAATAGAAGAATGCAAAGCAGATATCCTAAGTATGTACAATCATTTATTTCTTTTAAAAAATGGTATCTATAATACTGAATATATAAAAAAGGCTCAAGCAACCTACGTTGCTGGTTTATACCGCTCTATAAGATTTGGGACAGGAGCTCACGCAACATCTAACTATATTCAATTAAATTTCTTAAAAGAGAAAAAAGCAATATTTAAAAATTCTAAAAATAAGTATGAAATTAACGAAAATATATTCTTTGATGCAGTTAAAGAATTAGCTAATCAAATATTAATGATACAGATAAATGGTGATAAAAATAAAGCCGAAGAAATAATTAATAAATATGGAAAATTAACTGAAGAGATAAAAGAAGAAGTAAAATTGTTTAATGGTATTCCCAGAGATATTGATACTAAATATAAAATAATTAAATAAATGAGGTAGCTATGTATAATATTAAAATTACAAAAACAGAAAAAACAAGGTTTAATGATATTAATTGGGATAATTTAGGTTTTGGACAATATTTTTCTGACCATATGTATTTAGCAGAATATAAAGATGGAAAATGGAATGATGGAGAAATATTGCCCTACGGTCCATTGCAATTAGAGCCCGCTTGTTGTGCTCTTCATTATGGACAATCAATTTTCGAAGGATTAAAGGCTTACAGAAGAGTAGATGGTCATATAAATTTATTTAGACCCGATAGAAATGCTCGTAGATTAAATCATTCTGCTAGTAGAGTAGTAATTCCACCTTTTGATGAAAATCTTTTTATAGAAGCTATTAAGTTATTGGTCAAAATTGATAACAAATTCGTACCTTCTAAAAAAGGAACTTCGCTCTATATCAGACCTTTAGTTTTTGGAGATAGTAATTTTTTAGGTGTTCACGCATCGAAAACATACAAGCACGTTATAATGACTTCACCAGTTGCATCATATTATCCTGAAGGTTTAGCACCTGTTAAAATTTTAGTTGACAAGGATAACGTAAGAGCAGTAAGAGGAGGTTTAGGAACAGCAAAAACAGCAGGAAATTATGCAGCATCATTATTCGGAAGCGAAGCTGCAAAAAAACAGGGATATTCTCAAGTATTATGGCTGGATGCTATTAGTAGGCACTTTGTAGATGAAGTTGGTGCTATGAATATTATGTTTATTATTGATGGTGAATTGATTACTCCGCCTATTGGTTCGGGTAGTATTTTAGAAGGTGTTACTAGAGATACTGTAATTAGATTAGCCCAAGAATTTGGAATACCTGTTAGAGAAAGACCAATTACTGTAGAAGAAGTATTTCATTCTCATCACGAAGGGCTTTTGCAAGAAGTATTCGGAACAGGTACTGCTGCGGTTATTTCTCCTGTAGGTCATCTGTTTTATGATGGTAAATCTATAATAATAAATAATAACGAAATTGGACCTATAGCTCGTAAATTCTACGATACAATTACAGGGATTCAATATGGTGAAATAGAAGATAGATATGGCTGGACTCTTAAAATAGAAGTAGACTAATTAATACTTTTAACTTATTATAATAGGGCTGTCTCAAGAGTCCGAATTGATATCATTCCCGAGAAATCGGGAATCTATAATTCTTCTCACATACTGGATTCCTGCTTTCGGGGGAATGACAAATTATTAAAATTTTCAAGTTTTGAGATAGCCCTAATTTTTTTGTATTTATAAATAAGATTAAAATAGTCCTATTTCGGAATCGTTATTAATTATGAATTTGAATAAATTTTAAAAAATGTTAAGAATTCCGAAAAAGGTAGAATATGGTATAATTGCAATTTGCTATATGGCTAGTAATTCTAATGAATTATTTCCAGTAAAAGAAATTGCAAATAATTTAAATATATCAAGTGAATTCTTATCTAAAATTATGCAAAACTTAGCTAAAAGTGGTATTGTAGAATCGCATCAAGGAATAAAGGGTGGTTATAAATTGTTGAAAAATCCAAATGAATTAACAATCTTGGAAATTATTAAATCATTTAATGAAAAAGTTTCTATAGTAGAGTGTCTGGATGATGATATGAATAATTGTAATAGAATAGAAGATTGTAATATTAAAACTCCTATGGTAATGCTTCAAAAAAAAGTTGAAAGTATTTTTAAGCATACTTTTATATCAGATCTAATTGAAAAAAAATATAAAACAATAAATTTGAAATTAGAATTAAATTAAAGGTGATAATATGTCTCAAGAAATTATCGAAACAGATGAACAGTTATTAGAAAAATTAGCAAATTCTGAATATAAATGGGGCTTTTATTCTAATATAGAGCAAGAATTTGCTCCAAAAGGTCTAAATGAAGATATAATTAGATTTATCTCCAAAAAGAAAAATGAACCTGAATTTATGCTGAATTGGAGATTAAAGGCTTTTCGTTTCTGGCAAAAAATGAAAGAACCTAAATGGGCTAAAGTTAAATTTCCACCAATTGATTATCAAGATGCATATTATTATGCTGCACCAGTGCAAAAAGCTACTCCAAAAAGTTTAGATGAAGTTGATCCCGAAATTTTAAAAATTTATGATAAATTAGGTATTCCACTTGATGAACAAAAGAAATTACAGGGTATTGCTGTAGATGCTGTATTAGATAGCGTTTCAGTAGCAACTACATTTAAAGATATTTTAGCTAAAGAAGGTATAATTTTTTGTCCTATTAGCGAAGCAGTGCAAACGCATCCAGAATTAGTAGAAAAATATTTAGGCTCTGTAGTTCCCTATACTGATAATTATTATGCAGCCCTAAATTCTGCAGTATTTAGCGATGGTTCATTTGTATATGTTCCAAAAGGTGTTCGTTGCCCTATGGAACTATCCACATATTTTAGAATAAATGCAGCATCTACAGGGCAATTCGAAAGAACGCTTATTATTGCTGACGAAGGTAGCTATGTAAGTTATTTAGAAGGTTGTACAGCTCCTATGAGAGACGAAAATCAGCTCCACGCCGCAGTGGTAGAATTAATTGCACATAAAAATGCCGAAATTAAATATTCTACTGTTCAGAACTGGTATCCCGGTGATAAAGATGGAAATGGTGGCATCTATAACTTTGTTACTAAAAGAGGTTTATGTGAAGGTGAAAATTCTAAAATATCGTGGACTCAGGTAGAAACAGGCTCTGCTATTACTTGGAAATATCCAAGTTGTGTATTAAAAGGGGATAATTCTGTTGGCGAATTTTATTCTGTTGCAATGACTAATAACTATCAACAAGCCGATACAGGCACAAAAATGATTCATTTAGGTAAAAATACTAAAAGTAGAATTGTTTCTAAAGGTATTTCTGCAGGTCGTTCAGATAATAGTTATAGAGGATTAGTAAAAATTACTAAAAATGCTGATAATGCACGTAATTTTTCTCAATGCGATTCATTACTTTTGGGTGATAAGTGCGGTGCACACACTTTCCCTTATTTGGAAATACAAAATCAAACTGCAACAGTAGAACATGAAGCAACTACATCCAAGATTTCTGAAGATATTATATTTTATTTAAATCAAAGAGGTATATCCACAGAAGATGCTATTGCATTAATTGTTAATGGATATGCTAAAGAAGTATTAAATCAACTTCCTATGGAATTTGCAGTAGAAGCACAAAAATTATTATCAATTAGTTTAGAAGGTTCAGTAGGTTAATTAAATAATATTAGAGGTTTTAAAATGAGTTTATTAAAAATTGAAAATTTAAAAGCGTCAATTAATGGTAATGAAATATTAAAAGGATTAAATTTAGAAGTTAATCCTGGTGAAATCCATGCTATTATGGGTCCTAATGGCTCGGGTAAAAGTACTTTAGCATCTGTTTTAGCAGGAAGAGAAGATTACGAAATAACTGGTGGAAAAATTACTTTTAAAGATAAAGATTTACTAGAAATGTCTCCCGAAGATAGAGCAAGAGAAGGTTTATTCTTGGCTTTTCAGTATCCAGTAGAGATTCCAGGAGTATCAAATGCTAATTTCTTAAAAACTGCAATTAATGAAATTAGAAAATATAGAGGGCTGGAGCCTATGGATGCTATTGACTTCCTTCAGTTAATGAAAGAAAGAGCCAAGTTAGTAGAAATTGATTCAAGTTTTCTAAGTCGTTCGGTAAACGAAGGATTCTCCGGAGGAGAAAAAAAACGTAACGAAATATTTCAGATGGCTATGCTCGAGCCAACTTTAGCAATTCTCGATGAAACCGATTCGGGATTGGATATCGATGCTCTTAAAGTAGTTGCAAATGGAGTTAATAAATTAAAACGTAACGATAATGCTTTTGTAATTATTACTCACTATCAAAGATTGTTAAATTATATTGTTCCTGATTATGTTCATGTATTATCTAATGGTAAAATTGTAAAATCGGGCAGCAAAGATTTAGCTTTGGAATTAGAAGAAAAAGGTTATGATTGGATTAAAGATTATAATCAGTAGGAGCTAATTTATGCAAGAAACTAATTTGAACTTTTTAGAAAAAATTCAAAAAATTTATAATAATTTAAATTTTCAAAATGAATTACCCTTAAATCGTAGTCAAGCTTTAAAAAATGCTTTAAGTTATGGTTTCCCTACTCCTAAACAAGAACATTGGAAATATTCTTCTCCAATTTTTTTAAATAAATATAATTTTATTGATAATACATCTAATATTTTAAACGAAGAAAATATTGATTTTTCAAAATATTTAAATAATGGCATAGATTCCTATAATTTAATAGTTCTGAATGGGACTATATTAACTAATAAATCTAATTTACCCCAAAATATTGAATTATTAAATTTAGAAAAATCATTAAAAAATAGTAATCAATTAATTAATTATTTTGATATTATTTTAAATAATAGAAAAACTGTATTCTCCGAAATTAATACAGCTTTGTTTAGAGATGGTATTTACTTAAGAATTCCAAAAAATACTAATTTAGATAAACCACTTGCAATATATTATTTTAATGAAGGTAATAATTCTGATGCTATAATTAATTTAAGAAGGAACATAATTTGTGAAAAAAATGTTGAAGTTACTATATTAGAATATTTTATAAATTTAGGTAATTATTTTACCCTGATAAATAGTGTAGGAGAAATTTTTGTTGATGAAAATTCTATCGTTAATCATTTGAAATTACAAAATTATCAAAATACGAGTTTATTTGACAATTTTAATGCTGTTCAAAAAAGATATTCGAATTTTACCAATTTTACTTTTACAGACGAAGGTAAATATGTAAGAAATGACTTAAATGCTATATTAGACGACGAAAACTGCGAAACACATTTATTAGGTGTTTATATAGGAGATAATGACAATTTAATAGACAATCATACATTTGTTGATCATGCTAAACCTAATTCATTTAGTAACGAAAACTATAGAGGAATTCTATTTGATAAATCAACAGGTGTATTTAATGGTAAAATTTTAGTTCGTCAAGATGCTCAGAAAACTAATGCTTATCAATCTAATAAAAATATTCTATGCTCTAAAGATGCTACAATTAATTCAAAACCTGAATTAGAAATTTATGCAGATGATGTAAAATGTAGCCACGGAGCTACTAGCGGAGCTTTAGATAAAAATCTTATATTTTATCTACAATCGCGTGGTATAGAAAGAATTAAAGCCGAATCTTTGCTAATGAATTCTTTCTTAAGCGAAGTAGTTAGCGAATTAAAAAATCAAGAAATAAAAAAATATCTACAAAAATTAATTAGATTAAAATTAAATGACGACCTTCATTATACTATTGATATGGAAGAATTAAAAATTGACAATTAACAAAATTTATGAACAACTTGATAGAAAAAATAAGATCAGATTTCCCTACTCTAAATGTAAAAGTTCACGGTAAGAAACTTATCTATTTAGATAATGCTGCTACCACTCATAAACCATTTATTGTTATTAATACTTTAGATAATTTTTATAAATTACATAATTCAAACGTTCATCGTGGTGTACATCATTTAAGTCAAATTGCTACAAATTTGTACGAAAATAGTCGTGAAAAAGTAAGAGAATTTATAAATGCCAGACATTTCGAAGAAATTATTTTTACTAAAGGTGCAACAGAATCAATTAATTTAATTGCATATAGTTATGGACGATATTTCTTAAATGAAGGAGACGAAATAATTATATCTCATATGGAGCATCATTCTAATATAGTTCCTTGGCAATTACTTTGTAAAGAAAAAAAATTAAAATTAAGAATTATTCCAATAGATGATGATGGTAATTTAATTTTAGAAGAATATTATAAATTATTGAACGAAAAAACAAAGATTGTATCTATTGTTCATATATCCAATACATTAGGTACTATCAATCCAATAGATAAAATTATTGAAGAAGCCAAAAAATATAATGCTATTACAATTATTGATGCTTCACAATCTATTCAACATATACCTATCGATGTCCAAAAATTAAATTGCGATTTTTTAGTATTTTCAGGACACAAAATTTATGGACCTACAGGAACGGGTATTTTATATGGTAAAAAAGAAATATTAGAAGAAATGCCACCATACCAAAGTGGCGGTGATATGATAAAGAGTGTTTCGTTCGATAGAACTATTTTTAATGACTTGCCGTATAAATTCGAAGCTGGCACACCTAATATTGCAGGATTTGTAGGATTAAGTGCTGCTATAGATTATATTAATAATTATGGATTCGATTATATTTCTAATTACGAAAATCAACTATTAGAATATGCAACTAGAAAACTTACTGCTATTGAAAATTTAAAAATTATTGGAAACTCTAGTAAAAAAGCGTCAGTTATTTCTTTTGTAATTAATAACATTCATCCGCACGATATAGGAACATTGTTAGATAATGAGGGTATTGCTTTAAGAACAGGTCAACATTGTACAGAACCAATTATGAGAAGATACAATATACCTGCAACAAGTAGAGTTTCGTTATGTTTTTATAATACAATAGATGAGATAAACGTTTTATATAATGAAATTATAAAAATTATAAATATTTTTAATTAATTATGAATGAAATTCAGGAATTATATCAGCAAGTTATATTAGACCATAATAAAAACCCTAGAAATTATGGTGAAATAGCAGATGCTACTAATATAGCAGAAGGTCATAATCCTTTGTGTGGAGACCATATTAAAATAACAGCAATAATTGAAAATGATATAATTAAAGATTTGAAATTTAAAGGCTCGGGTTGTGCTATTTCTAAAGCATCAGCATCAATAATGTCTACTTTAGTCATAGGTAAAACAGTAGAAGAAGCAAAAAAATTGTTTGACGTTTTTCATAAAATTGTTACTTCAGACATTAGAGATAGAATAGAAACAATAGAATTAGGCAAAATGGCTGTTTTTGCTGGTGTAAGAGAATACCCTGCTAGAGTAAAATGTGCAAGTCTTAGCTGGCATACTTTAATGCAAGCTCTTGATAAAGCTCAAAAAGATAGTACAAAAGTATCAACTGAAATTATTTTAAATTAACTATGAGTAATAAAACTTCGCAAGAATTAGAGCAAGAAATTATTCAAGAATTAAAAAAAATTTACGACCCCGAAATTCCTGTAAATATTTACGATTTAGGGTTAATTTATGATATTAGTATTACTCAAGAAAAAGAAGTAGTTGTGCTAATGACATTAACTGCTCCAGGTTGCCCCGAAGCTGGAGTATTACCGGGGCAAGTTGAGCAAGCTATAAAAAAAGTCGAAGGTGTAACTGATTGCAAAGTTATTTTAACTTTTAATCCACCTTGGGATAAATCATTATTAAGCGAAGAAGCAAAATTAGAATTAGGTCTATTTTAAGTATAGTTATGCAAAATAAATTTTACCTATTAAAAATTGTAAATCTTAAACGAGAAACAGTAGATACAGTTTCCATTACTTTCGAAATAACTTCAGATTTAAAAGAAATTTTTCGATATAAACCAGGTCAATATATTACGTTAAAAATACCGATTAATGGTGAAGAAAATAGACGTGCATATTCCATTTGCAGCAATCCAGAATCAAATCAAGATAAATTTACAATAACAGTTAAAAAAATTGATGATGGAAGAGTAAGTAAGTATATAAATGAAAATCTTAGAATTGGAGATTTTTTAGAAGTGATGCCGCCAAATGGTAATTTTACTATTGATGATTCCTCAGATAATAATATTTTTATGTTTTTTGCAGGTGGCAGCGGTATTACTCCTATAATTTCTTTAATTAAATCAATTTTAATAAATAGAAAAGATTCCAAAATATTTTTAGTATATCAAAATAGAAACTATGATTCTATTATTTTTAGAGAAGAACTTGAAAATTTAATAACAGAATATACTAATTTAGAAATTATTCATATTTTAAGTCAACCCGATGAAAATTGGAACGGACTAAAAGGAAAATTAAATCAAGATTTAGTATATAATTTAATTAAAGAAAAATTGCATAATTATCTATATAAAACAGAATTTTTCTTGTGTGGACCACAAGGAATGATGTATGAAATAGAACAAGCATTAAAAAGATTATTAATCACATCGAATAAAATACATAAAGAAAACTTTACAATATCTATTGCTAATGTTGGCGATAGAGAAGATATTCAACTAGAAATAAATGATAATTTAACTACTCATAGAGTAAAAATAATCCTTTATGGCGATGAATATGAATTTGATGTAGAACCCGATGAAACAATTCTTACAGCTGCTCAACGCGAAGGTTACGATCCGCCATTTAGTTGTCAGATAGGCGCTTGTTCTACTTGTAGGGCTAGATTAAAATCTGGTAAAATATATATGGATGAGCGTGATTCTCTAACCGATGAAGAAATTGCTGATGGTTATGTACTGACTTGCCAAACTCATCCACTGACTGATGATGTAGTAATTGACTATGATGATAATTAATTTTGTTTATTATCGTTATATTTACTAAATTTATAATTATTAACTTTTTAAAAGGGAAAAAATATGAATGCAATAATAGAAGAATTAGAAATTGAAAAAATCGATACAGGTATTGTTGGTGCGGAAGACAAAGATTGCATAATGATTTCTAAAAGAGCTTTAGATAAAATAAACGAAATTAGAAGAGAAAATAGTATTCCTGAAGAATATTCTTTGAGATTAGGTGCTCAAAGTGGTGGGTGCTCGGGAATGAATTATATATTGGGTTTCGATGCTGATATTAGTGATTTTGATAAAGTTTTAGATGTAAATGATTTAAGTGTAGTAATTGATAGAAATAGCTTATTTTATTTAATGGGCGTTACATTAGATTATGTTAATGATGAATACGGAAGCGGTTTTATTTTTAATAATCCAAATAATGTAAAAACTTGTGGTTGTGGTGGCGGTAGCCATTAAATTAACAACAAAAATGTAACAAAAAATTAATAAATTATATCAAAAAAACCTCTAAAAGTGTTTAAATTCTTATTTTAAATTTAGAAATTAACACTTTTTGAGGTATTTTATGGAAAATAGTCGTAGAAAATTTCTACAAACAAGCTCCATAATTGCTGCATCATTATATAGTGGTAATGAACTTATTGCTTCAGAAATAAAACAGGAAAAACCAATAAATTATGGAGTATTAGTTGATACAACTATTTGTGTGGGATGTAGAAATTGTGAATGGTCTTGTAAAACAGCACACAATATACCAACAGATGAATTAGAGAATTATCATCAAAATCGAGATATTTTTAAAGAATTCCGACGTCCAAATCCAAAAGCTTATACAGTTGTTAATGAATTTGAAAATCCCGACAGCGAGCTAATACCAATTAATGTAAAGTATCAATGTATGCATTGTAATCAGCCTGCTTGTGTATCTGCTTGTATTGTAGGAGCTTTTACTAAAAACGATAATGGTGCTGTAACTTGGGACACTGATAAATGTATTGGTTGCCGTTATTGTATGGTTGCATGTCCATTTCAAATTCCTACATTTGATTTCGATAAAGCTTTGGTTCCTGATATTCATAAGTGCGATTTTTGTTATGATAGAACTACTAAAGGTTTATTACCTGCGTGTGTCGAAAAATGTCCTGTAGAAGCTCTATTATTTGGTCCTAAAGATGAAATTTTAAGAGTCGCTAAAAAAAGGATTCAGCGCCATCCTGATAATTATAACAAGAAAATTTATGGGGAAAAAGAGGTAGGCGGTACTTCCTGGATTTACCTTTCTAAAGTAGATTTTTCTAAATTAAGATTTCCTAAATTAAAAGAAAAACCTGCTCCAGGTGTATCCGAAGCTATACAGCACGGTATATTCTCTTATTTTATTCCTCCATTGGCATTATATGCTTGGCTTGGAGGAGTAATGTGGGTATCAAAGCGAAAGAAAAAACTTGAAGAAGAACTAAATATGGAGGAAAAATAATGGAAAATTTAGAAATTAAACCTATAAGGCAAAAGTTTTTTACTCCTGGTGTACTATTAATCACGTTAATTGCTCTTAATGGATTGGTATTTATTTTATTAAGATTTTTATTCGGAATAGGTTATGTAACTAACCTAAATGATCAATATCCATGGGGATTATGGATAGGTGTTGATGTGGCTGCCGGAGTAGCACTTGCTGCTGGTGGATTTATGACTGCTGCAATAGGACATATTTTTCATAGAGAAGAATATTTTTGTGTAGTTAGACCTGCTCTTTTGACCGCTATGCTTGGTTATACATTTGTAGCATTTGCAGTATTTATAGATATTGGTAGGTGGTATTATATTTGGCATCCATTAATTATGTGGAATCCTAATTCTGCATTATTCGAAGTTGGTATTTGTGTGATGACATATGTAACAGTTCTTTATATAGAATTTATGCCAATTCTAACAGAAAGATTTTTAGGAAAAGTAAATTTACCTGGTATTTTAAAAATATTTAATAATTTCTTGGAATTTATTTTAAAATTAATTGACAAAACATTAAATAAAGTGCAATTTATATTTATAATTGCTGGTGTTGTATTATCATCTCTTCATCAATCATCTTTAGGAACTCTAATGATAATTGCGGGTGATAAAATGCATCCATTATGGCAAACACCTGTTTTACCATTATTATTTTTGATAAGTGCAGTTGCAGTTGGATTCCCTATGGTAGTATTTGAATCATTAATAGCAGCTCGTTCTTTTAAATTAAAACCCGAAATTAAAACTCTCGCCCGATTAGCTTCGAATGTTCCCTTATTGCTTGGAATTTATATTGCTTTTAAAATAGGTGATATGGCAATTAGAAAAACATATGTTTATTTGTCAGAGATTAATATCTATTCTATTGCTTACTTTATTGAAATGTTATTATTAATTATACCTGCTATTTTATTAAACTTTAAGAAAGTACTTACTACTCCTTTATATCTATTTATTTCAGCTACAATGATAGTGGCAGGAGTATTAATAAATAGAATTAATAATTTTATAGTAGCTTATACTCCTCCATATAAAGTAAATACTTATATACCATCGTTCGGCGAATTCTCTGTTACTATCGGATGTATTGCTTTATTGATAATGCTTTACCGTGCATTTGTAATGATTTTTCCAATTATTGCTCAACCAAAAGATGAGCTAAAACCTAATATTAATTAGGGGGATAAAATGAAATCAAAAATCTATTTATTAATTGTAATTGTAACATTAATTAGTACATATTTACTAATGAGTACTAATTTCGAAAAAAAAGAAAAAGCAAATAAAATCGATGATAAGAAATCGCAAACCAAAGGTAAAGTATTAGGTGATATAAGCTCTGTGGAACAGAAGATGCCCAAAGAACACTCCAAGAAAGCAATTGATTGTAAAATGTGTCATATTTGTGAATATCCTACTAAAAATGATCCCTGTTTATCTCCTTGTCCTAGATTTGATATGATATCGGTTCATCATAGCCCTGATGAGGGACCTGTAGTTGTGAGAATGAATCTTTTACCTGGATTGTATGGAGAAGTAATATTTTCACATAAACTACACGCCGAAATGAGTGAAATGACAGGTGGATGTGTGGGATGTCATCACTATAATACTACAGGACCAGTATTAAAATGTAGAAGTTGTCATCCAGAGCAGAGAATTAGAGAAGACTTATTAATACCTGATTTAGAAGCAGCCTATCATAGACAGTGTTTAAATTGTCATCGTCAATGGAGTAGAACAACCAGCTGTATTCATTGTCATATCACTTCTAAAGAAGAAGCTGAACAATTAGCGATGAAAAAAGAAATAGAGCACAAACATAAACAACACCCTAAATTAAATCAACCTTTAAAAATTATTTATGAAACAAGCTATGATCAAGGTAAATATGCAACATTTTTCCATGATGAGCATACTACTTTATTTGGTGCTGCTTGTATAGATTGTCATAAAAACGAAAATTGTATGAAATGCCACGATGTTAAACTAAAAGAATTAAGAAATGATGAAAGACCAGAGTTAAAATTTAAAGCTAATAAGACTTTTGAAGAACATCATAGACCATGTATTACCTGTCATAAACAAGATGAGTGCAGTAAATGTCATTCTAATAAGCCTTTGGAAGGATTTGATCATTTTAGAAATACAGGTTTCGAGCTTACAACTTATCATAGTAGATTAAAATGTCAAGCTTGTCATATAGAAAGTGGCAACTTTAAAGGTTTAAATTCAAAATGTACGTCGTGCCATACTGATTTTGTTGCTGGTAAGTTTAATCATAGTAGAGTAGGATTGAAATTAGATGATATTCATGTTGATTTAGAATGTTCTGATTGTCATAAGAAAATGAATTTTAATAAAAAACCTGTTTGTGATGATTGTCATAATAATTTTATTTATCCAAAAAAAATACCAGGAAAGCGTATAGTTAACAAATAATAGATAAAACTTAGTTTATAATTGAATTATTTTGTAAATTTTCGTATTGTAGTCTATATAATTTAGAATAAATATCATTATTTTTTATTAATTGGTCGTGAGTGCCTATTTCCCTAATATCTCCCTTATGAAGAACTATAATTTTATCTGCTCTTTTTATTGTAGAAAGTCTATGTGCAATTATAATGGACGTTCTCCCAAATAAAATTTTATCCAGAGCTTTTTCTATAAGTATTTCTGTATGTGTATCAATATTTGAAGTTGCTTCATCTAAGATTAGTATATCAGGATTATTTACATAAGCTCTGCAGAATGATAATAATTGCCTTTGGCCTAATGACAAAGTCTGGCCACGCTCGGACATTTTAGTGTTAAATCCATCGGGCAAAGTTAGAATAAAATCATAAAATCCTAATTCTACGGCAGCCTGTCTTACTTGTTCAAATGAAATTTCTTTATTCCCTAAAGTAATGTTGTCGTAAATAGTTTTGGAAAAAAGAAAAATTTCTTGTTGCACAATTGATATTTTCTTTCGCAAACTACTTTCATTATAATTCCTTATTGAAATTCCATCAATTAAAATATCTCCTTTCTGATATTCATAAAATCTTAATAAAAGATTTATTATGGATGTTTTACCGCTACCTGTAGGTCCTACAATAGCAACTACCTCACCTTTTTTAATTTGGAAATTAATATTTTTTAATACCCATTTAGAATTGTCATAGCTAAAAGATAAATTTTTAAATTCTATAAAATTTTTTAATTCATTATATTCGATATTATCATTTTGTTTTATGAAATCATCAGTATCTAATGTAGCAAAAATTCTTTCGGATGAAGCCATAGCATTCTGTAAAGTAGTATATTTTTCGCTTAAATCTCTTATCGGTCTAAAAAACATTTGAGCATATTGCAAGAAAGCTATTAGTACACCTACAGTAATTTCTCCCGTAATAATATTAGAAGCCGCATACCATAAAATTAATCCAACTGCTATAGAAGAAATCATTTCGATTGAAGGATAGAATAATGAATAATAAAAAACAGTATTAATATTTAAATCTTTAATTTTTTTGTTGATTTTATTAAACTCGTTCTCTAATTTTTTTTCTTGATTGAAAATCTTAACTGTTTGTATACCCGAAATAAACTCATTTAAAAAAGAGTTAATTTTAGAAATTTCTGCTCTTAAATCTCTAAATAATACTCTAACTTTCTTTCTAAATAATGAAGTAACAATTAACAATAATGGCAATATAATAAGCGAAATCAAAGTCAAATTAGTATTAATATAAAACATAAATCCTACAATCCACAAGATTAATAGAATATCTGCAAACATTGTAATCAATCCGCTGGAGAATAATTGATTTAAAGATTCTACATCATTCGTTACTCTAGTAACGATTCTTCCAATAGGATTTTTGTCGTGAAATCTAAAACTTAAATTTTGTAGATGTTCGTAAAGTTTTAATCTAATATCATTAAGTACCGATTGTCCGACCCATTGCATAATATAAGTAAGTGCAAATCTTGAAATACCTTGAAATAATAAAACTCCAAAAATTATAAGTATAATTTTATACAAACCTAATTTATCAAGATTTGCAATGTAGTTATCAATTGCGATTTTGGTAAAATAAGGTCTTAATGGACCTAATAAGCTTACAAGTAAAGTAAGAATAATAGCTATGATTATATAATTTCTATAAGGTTTTAGAAAAGTTAATAATCTTTTGATTAACCTATAATCAATTTTATTATATTCCGAACCGAAATAATCGCCTCTCATCTTTGTCAAAATTTAGTTTTATAATTATTCTATATATTTTCTTGGAATTCTCCATTTTAATGCTGTTGTAATTTCGTACGGAATAGTCCCCATTAAATTTGCTAATTCGTAAGCATCAATTTTTTTGTTTCCTTGTTCGCCTATAAATACTACTTCATCTCCAATAGAAATATTATCATTCCCTACGTCTATCAAACATTGATCCATACAAATAGTTCCAATAATTCTGTATCTTTTTCCATTAATCAAGCAATCAGCTTTGTTTGACAAAATACGATGATAGCCGTCTCCGTAGCCTAATGGGACTACAGCAATTTTTTTATATTCATTCGAAATATAATTTAGTGAATAGCCTACATTATCGCCTGGTGAAATATGGTTAATATTTATTACTTTAGATTTTAAGGTTAGTATAGGTTCTATTCCTAATTTTTCAGCTAATTCGGGATAATCCATATATCCATAAATAGCGATTCCACACCTTACAGCATCATAAGTATGATTTGGAAAATTAACTATACCTGCACTATTTAGAGCGTGGATCATTTTAAATTTATAATTATTTTTTTCCAAATTTTTAATAGTTTCATTAAATAAACTTAATTGTTTGTTTGCAAATGTTTTATCTTCTAATTCTGAACTTGCTAAATGTGTCATTAATCCTATCATTTCTATTCCTTCGAATTTGCTGCATTCATTCATAAATTTAATTGCATCTTTAGCAGCAATACCGTCTCTATTCATTCCCGTATTGATAAATAAATGAGTTCTAATTTTAATACCTCTTTTTAAGGCTTCATCTGATAACTTCTTAGCAACTTTAATATCTTCTATTGAGGCTTGTAAATTATAAGCTACATATAGTTCTATATCGTACTCCGTACCAGGAATTAATACGAAAATATCCCCTGTATCGCCCTCGTTTCTTAATTTAACAGCTTCATCAGCAAATGCTAAGGATATTAAATCGCAATTCTCTTGTCGTAATATTTTGCTTATTTCTACGATACCGTGACCGTATGCATCAGCTTTTACAACTGGAATTACTTTAGAATTTCCTGCAAATTTTCTAATTTGCTTTAAATTATTTTTTAAATTAGTAATACTAATTTCTGCTATTGTAGAACGCAACTTTTTCCGATAATTATAATGATTACAAAACTATGTAGTTTTTGATAAAAAATTATTATTTTAAAATTTTATTTATTAAGAAAAAATGAAAGTATATATATCATTAGTAATTTTGAGTTTTTTAGTTTTTGGTTGTAAATCTATTCCCGAATGTAATGAAGCAAAAACAAATAACAATCTTGGCAAGTTATTCAATACTTCAAATGACGAGTATGCTCCTTTATATTATGATAATTTTTTATATTTTACATCATTAAATCTAAAAAATCCCGAATCAATTAGAATTTTATATTCAGAATTTAATAACAATGAATTTTCTGATATTTATTTAGATAATAATTTGCCTATTAATTTTTTCCCTAATAGCGGATTACCGTCATTTTTCGAACAAAATGGCAAAAAATACTTAATATTTGCCGGTATGAATAACTTAGTTAAAAGAGCAAATAGTGATTTATTTATTTCAGAATATAAAGACAACAAATGGTCTATTCCTATCCCAATATTGGAGTTGAATACTGAAAATTATGAATCATATCCCTCGGTTTCTAAAGATGGTAAATTTATTGTCTTTGTTTCGGATAGGAAAGATGGTATAGGTGGATTAGATTTGTATTTAAGTTCATTTGATGGCGAAAAATGGCTAACACCGGTTAATTTAGGCGAAAAAATTAATACTAATTTTGACGAAATTTCTCCATCTTTGCTTCCTAATTATGATTTGTTATTTTCTTCTAATAAGTCTAATGGAGTAGGCGGATTTGATATTTATTATTCAAAATACGAAAGTGATGGATGGCAAATTCCCGAAAATGTAGACCAACCAATTAACTCTAATAAAGATGAGATAGGTGCTACATTGATAAATGATAAGATTGTAATTTCATCCAATAGAGAAGGTGGTTGTGGTGGTAAAGATTTATATATGTTCGATTTCTGTAAAGATATTATTTACAAGGGCATTGTAAAAGCAACAAATAATTCTATTTCACTCGAAGGTAAAGCATATTTATTAGATAGTAAGAAAAATGTTTTAGAAGTAAAAAATGTTGAAAGTGATGGTTTATTCGACTTTAAATTGCAGCCAAATACAAAATATTATATTAGATATATTAATTATTGTATACCAACATATGTACCCGACCAAGAAGTATCAACATTTTGTGATAATAAAAAAAACATAAGGTTTAATTCTAATTTTATTATTGATGATGCTGCTAAATTTTTCGATTTTACAAATTATAAAATACCTTTTTTTGTTACTGGTTATTATCAACCAAATACTTTGGATAATCTAAATGCTTTAAAACTAAAATTTAATTATAATTTATTAGGAAAAAACGAAAAAACTAGATACATAGAAAATCCTCAAAATAAATATGATGATTATACTGAACAAGTAGAAGCAGCCTTAAATGAAGTATCTTCATATATTATCGAGATGTTAAATAATTTAAAAAATGATTGTATAATATCAAGACCTAAACTTAAGATAAAAGTACTTGGATATGCCGATCCACGCCCTATATCATCTAATCAAATATTTGATGATGATGATATAGATGATAACGAACTAAATTTTAAATTTTTAAGAGGTCAAAATATTGATAATTTAGAATTATCAAAACTTAGGGCATATTTTACTGCTTTATATTTGAAAAGAAAAATTAATGAACATAATATACTAAATAAACAAGAATCAAATATTATTTGGGAAATAGAAGGGAAAGGTGTAGCTGATGATTCATTAGATTTCTTGTTACAAAGAAGAGTAAATGTAGAAATAGGAATGATAAAATAAAAAACAGAGATACTTTATTGATATCTCTGTTCCTTAAATTTGAAGTTTAAAAATTTATTATTTAGCAACTCTTTCAAGCCATTTTAACATAAATAACATTGTAAACATAGAAATTAAACAAGCTGCCACAAAAACCGACCAAGTAAGCCATAATGGGAAATTTTCGTAGAAAATAGCACCTATAAATAATAATTGATTTCCTATTGCTGTTGCACCTAACCAGCCACCTTGCATTACACCTTGATATTTAGGTGGAGCAACTTTAGAAACAAAAGATATCCCCAATGGACTAATAAACAATTCTGCTATTGTTAATATAAAATAAGTTCCTATTAATAACCAAGGAGTTACTCTTTCTTCAACGCTTAGTCCACCCATAGCGATTACTTCGGATTTCAATGGTAAATTTAGAGAGCCGAAAGTCATTAATAAATATGCTAATCCTGCTATTAGCATACCTATAGCAATTTTTTTGGGTGTAGATGGCTCTAATCCTTTGTTTCTTAGCCAGCCGAACAAAGCCATTATTATAGGTGTCAATAAAACTATAAACAAAGGATTTATAGATTGAAATATCTCTGCTCCTTCTAAACTTATTATACCTAAATTGATTTTTATTGCACTCAAATCTGTATAATCTTTTGCAAAATATGTTAAAGTTAAACCATTTTGATGGAACGAAAACCAGAAAAATATTACTACTCCAAATACAGCAAACAATGCATATAATCTTTGTTTAATTTCGTGTGGATCCATTTCTTGAGTAGTATCAGAAGTTGTAGATTTTGCTTTATAAGTTGGATTTGGAAAATATTTCTTATTCAATAAATAAATTAATAATGAAATTAACATCGCAATAATTGCTATACCAAAAGCATAATGGAAACCTTCGGTAAATACATTTAAGTATTCATTTACAAATATTGATATATCAGAGAAACTTTTACCTATCGATACTTGAGATGATAATGTATTTAATTTTTGTAAAGCTTCATTTGTTATATTATTTTCTAAATATGAATGACACAAAGATGGTAAATCGGGATTATATAGAAATCCGTTTGATTTTAGCCACCAATTTCTAATTCCTACAGCAAATATAGGTGAAAATAAAGCACCAACATTGATAAACATATAAAATAATGAAAAACCTGAATCTCTCATTTTGCTATATTCATTGTTGTCGTACATTTGTCCAACCAGAGCTTGTAGATTACCTTTAAAAAGTCCATTCCCAAAAGCTATAGCAAACAATCCAATACAGGAGATAATTAAAAAAAGTGTTTTGTTTGGCACAGGAGTTTCAGTGGGGAAAGCTAAAATTAAGTATCCTACAGCCATAACAATCAAACCTATTAATATAGTACCTTTGTAATTCCTTGTTTTATCAGCAATTAATCCACCTACAAAGGCTAAGATATATATAGAGAAATAAAAAACAGAATAGATAATTCCTGCGTCTGTTCCTGATAGCCCAAATTTTGCTTGTAAAAATAGAACTAAAATTGCCATCATAGTATAAAAACCAAATCGCTCCCCCATATTCGCAAGAGCAGCAGCTAACAAACCATTTGGATGACCTTTTAACATATTACTCCTTTTTTTTAAAAAGTTTATAAAATTCTAAAATAATAAAAAAGAATATTAAATTTTCAAAAATTATTCGAATGCTGATATACTTGTAATTTCTTGCCCTATGATTAAAGTATGAATATCGTGAGTTCCTTCGTAAGTTTTTACAGATTCTAAATTTGCCGAATGTCTCATTACTGGATATTCTCCCAAAATACCATTTGCACCGTGAATTTCTCTCGATATTCTTGCACAATCTAAAGCAATTTCTACATTATTTCTTTTAGCAAACGAGACGTGTTGTGGTCTTGCTTTGCCCGAGTCCATTAATTGTGCTAATCTAAAATTAATTAATTGTGCTTTAGTAATTTCTGTAAACATCTTTACTAATTTCTCTTGAATTAGCTGAAACGATGCTATTGGTTTTCCGAATTGTATTCTTGTTTTTGAATAATTTACAGCAGATTCGTATACAGCTAAAGCCGCCCCAATAGCTCCCCAAGCTATTCCATATCTTGCTTGAGTAAGGCAGGATAATGGAGCTTTTAATCCAATAGCATTGGGTAAAATATTTAATTCAGGTATTTCGCAATCAGAAAAAACTAATTCAGATGTAATACTGGCTCTAAGAGAATATTTACCTTTCATTTCTATTGCTTTAAAACCAGGAGTATTTTTCTCGACAAGAAATCCCCTTATTTCGTTGTCTAATTTAGCCCATATTACAGCAACATCAGCAATGTTTCCGTTAGTAATCCACATTTTAGCTCCATTAATTAGATATCCAGCAGATGTTTTTTTTGCATTTGTAATCATTCCTGCTGGATTAGAACCATAGTCTGGTTCTGTAAGACCAAAACAACCAATTTTTTCTGCTTTAGCTAATTTTGGTAACCAATATTTTTTTTGTTCTTCGCTCCCAAATTTAAAAATTGGATACATTACCAAAGAACTTTGTACACTTGCAAATGATCTAATAGCAGAATCCCCACGCTCTAATTCTTGCATAGCAATACCATATAGTAAATATGATGCTTCGGAACCACCATATTTTTCGGGAATAGTTATTCCAAGCAGTCCTAAATTACCTAATGATTTTGTAATCTCTATTGGGAAAGTGCCATTTTGGTAATGCTCGTCAATTATTGGTATAATCTTGTCATTAACAAATTCTTCGACTGTATTTTTAAATAATTTAACATCTTCGTCATAAAATTCTTCTATCAAAAAAAAGTCTTTATTTACCATAATTTAATCCAAAAAAAATACAAATAAAATAAAAAAAGTGTATTAAATTTAAATAATTTTAAGTATTTTTGTATTTGTTGTGGGCTAGGTAGCCCATTTTTATTATGTTTATTTAGAAAAAGTTATTTTATGCCAAAACGAAAAGTAAAACACAAAATCGATAAGAAAGCAATTATAGAAGCATTTGCAGAAATGGCAAAGCATAAAAGTATTGATAGAGATCTTTTACAAGGAATTTTAGAAGAAACGTTATCTATGATAGTAAGAAAAAAATATGGAGCAAATGCTAATTTTGATATAATTGTTAATATGGAAAAAGGTGATATCGAAATTTATTTAATTAAGGAAATTGTAGAAAAAGTAGAAGATGAAGTTACTCAAATATCTTTAGAAGAAGCAAAAAAATGGAGTGACGAAGAATACGAAATTGGCGATGATTTTATTGAAGAAATTACTTTAGATAACCTTGCTGATAGTTTTGGTAGAAGATTAGTTACTCTTGCTTCTCAAAATTTAAATATGAGAATTAGAGATATAGAAAAAGAAAATATTTACCGTGAATTTATAAATAAAGTTGGTGAGATTGTTGTTGGAGAAATTTATCAAATTAGACGTCACGATATTCTAATAATGCACAATAAAGTAGAAATGAGAATGCCCCGTGAGGAGCAAATACCCAATGAACCAAATAAATATAAAAAGAATCAAAGTATAAAGGCAATTATAAAAGAAGTAAAGAAAAGTGGAATGGGTGGACATCCAGATATAATATTATCTCGTGCATCAGATGAATTTTTAGCAAGATTATTCGAAATTGAAATACCCGAAATTTACGATGGAATTATAACAATCAAATCAATTGCAAGAGATCCAGGAGAAAGAGCAAAAGTAGCAGTTCAATCGTTTGATGATAGAGTAGATCCCGTTGGAGCTTGCGTTGGGATGAAAGGTATAAGAATTCATTCTATTGTAAGAGAATTAAATAATGAAAATATAGATTTAGTAGAATATCATAGTGATCCTAAAATATTCATAATGAGAGCCTTAGCTCCTGCAAAAGTTCAAGATATAGAACTATCATTAGAGACTAAAGAAGCTATCGTTACAGTGTCTGATGACCAAGTTGCATTAGCTGTAGGGAAAAATGGACAAAATGTAAGATTGGCTTCTAAATTAACAGGTTTTAGTATTACAATTACTAAATCAGGCGATGAAGATATAGAATTAAGTGAATTCAAAGCAGAATTTGGCGAAGATTTATATAACAAGGTATCACGTTTAGGTATAGAAACTGCTCGAGAATTTTTAGAAAGAGGACCAGAAGAATTACTAAAGATCGAAGGTATGACTAAAGAAAAATTGTTAGAATTGAGAAAAGTTATGTTAATTGAATTCGACGAAGTCGAATCTAAAGAATTTTTAGATTATATTAATAGTTTATAGATATATGACTGAAAAAGGACACAAATTATACAAAGTTGCTTCGGATTTAAATGTAAGCAAAGATGATATAGTCAATTATTTGAATACTAAAGGTTTTAACTTACCAAATAAGCCTACGACTGTATTAGATGATGCAATGCTTAATCTTTTGAATGAAAAATTTAAAAAAGAAAAAAAACAAAAGGAAGTTATTCGAGAAAAAATTAATAAAACAAAAGAATTAAAACAAGAAGTTAAAAAAACAATAGAGGTATCAACCCCCAAACACATTGTTAATGAAGAAGAAAAAACGAAGAAGGATTTACAACCAATATTAAAAGAGCCTAAAATAGAAGAAGTTGCTCCTAAAATTGTAAAACCAAATATTTTAGGTAAAATTGATTTAGATGCACTTAAAAAACCAGCTTCAACTAAAGCTGAACCTAAAAAAACTGAAATAGAACAAGAAGTAAAAGATAAACAAAAAATTAATAGATATCAAGTATTAGAAAAAATTGAAGAACCAAAAGTTCAGCCAAAAGAAGAAATCAAAATAGAGCCAAAAGTCGAACCAATTGTCGATGATAAAAAAATCGAAGAAAAAGTAATTAATGAAAATATTATAGAACAAAATAAAAAAATTGAAGAAATAAAAGTTGATACTGTTACTGAAATAGTTAAAGTTATAGATGAAACTGAAACTAGTAAAGTAGAAGCACAAGCAGCTCCAGAAACTTATTTTGAAGTAAAAACTCAAGAAATCGAACCAAAAGAAGAAGCAATTGAAGAAATAAATGAAGATTTTGTTGAATTGACAAAATTAAAAGGCTTATCAATTGTTGGTAAAATTGATTTAGAATCAGGAGCAGAAAAAGCAAGAGAACAAGAAAAAAAAGAAAAGTTATCTAAAGAAAAAGAAGCTAAATTCAAAGATAATAAATATAAAGATAAAAATAGAGATTTTGATAGAAATAAAGATAAATTTCAGCCCAAAACAAAAGAGCAATTTCAAAAGGATAAATTCCAAAAAGATAAATTTCAAAAAGAAACTTCTGTTGTAGGCAAAAGTCCTGTAACAAAAATTGATGAAACAGATAAAGATAAAGCAAAACCAAAGAAATTTAAAACTCGTAAACATACAGGCAACCAAGCTATCTTACCTATTCCTGAAACTACAAAATCAACTGAAGAAAGAAATGTATTTAAACCAAAGCCTAATTACGAAGTAATCGATAAAGAAGAAAAGAAAAAGAAAAAGAAAAAGAAAGTATTAAAAGAATTAATAAGCGAGCAAGAAATTAACAGAGCAATCAGAGAAACTAAAGCAGGAATGGATGTATCGCATAGTGCATCACGAGCAAAATTTAAAATGAAAAAACGTGCCGAAAGAGAAGAAAAAGAAATAAAATTAAGAGAAGAAAGAGAAAGAGAAGAGAAAATATTAAAATTAACTGAATTTGTTACTACATCAGATTTAGCAAATCTAATAAGTGTCCCAGCTAATGAGATTATTCTAAAGTGTATGGGGCTAGGTATGATGGTAACAATAAATCAACGTTTAGACAAAGATACAATTACTCTTATAGCTTCGGATTATGGATTAGATGTAGAATTTTTAGACGAAAAAGAATCTCAAATAGAAGAATATGATATCGATCCTGATGAATCGTTATTGCCAAGACCACCAATCGTTACAATAATGGGACACGTTGACCATGGAAAAACATCACTTCTTGATACAATTAGGAACACCAATGTAGTAGCAGGCGAAGCAGGTGGAATTACTCAACATATAGGAGCCTATAAAGTAGTTTTACCAAATAATAAAACAATAACTTTCTTAGATACTCCAGGTCACGAAGCGTTTACAGCTATGAGAGCAAGAGGTGCTCAGGTAACTGATATAGTAGTATTAGTAGTAGCAGCAGACGATTCTGTTATGCCACAGACTATTGAAGCTATTAGCCACGCAAAAGCAGCTAACGTACCTATAATTGTTGCAATAAATAAAATTGATAAATCTGATGCTAATCCCGATAGAATAAGACAACAGTTAGCCGACCAAAATGTATTGGTGGAAGAATGGGGTGGTAAATATCAATCTGTAGAAATTTCTGCTAAACAAGGTATTAATATTGATGTATTATTAGATAAAATACTATTAGAAGCTGAATTATTAGAATTAAAAGCTAATCCTAATCGTAAAGCTCGCGGAATTGTTATTGAATCTAATATGAAACAAGGATTTGGTCCGGTAGCTACTATTATTGTTCAAAAAGGAACATTAAACGTTGGTGATCCATTTGTTGCTGGAATAAGTTATGGAAAAGTTAGGGCATTACTTGATGAAAGAGAAAGAAGAATAAAATCTGCAGGTCCCGGCGATCCTGTGCTTGTAGTAGGTTTCGATGAATTGCCCGAAGCCGGTGATGTATTTGTTGTTACTGATAGCGATGTAGAAGCAAAAGAAAAAGCAATCCAAAGAAAACAACTAAAACGTGAACAGGATCTTAGACAAAGTAGATTTATTTCACTTGATGAAATTTCAGCTCAAATACAAAGAGGTGGTGTAAAAGAGCTAAATTTGGTTGTAAAAGCAGATGTTGCTGGTTCTGTAGAAGCACTATCCGATTCTTTATTAAAATTATCTACTGATGAAGTAAAGGTAAATATTCTTTTGAAAGGTGCAGGAAACATTACAGAATCTGATGTAATGTTAGCTTCTGCTTCGAATGCGGTAGTTATTGGATTTAATGTAATCCCTACTGCAAAAGCCAAAAAAATTGCAGAAAATGAAAAAGTTGATATTAGAATTTATAATATTATTTATGATTGTATAAACGAAATTCAACTTGCATTAGAAGGTTTATTATCACCAGATTTAAAGGAAGAAGTAGTTGCTACAGTAGAAATTAGAAAAGTATTTCGAACTTCAAAATTTGGTAATATTGCCGGATGTTATGTATTAAGTGGAACTATATCTAGAAATGATAAGGTAAGAGTTTTACGTGATGGTTTTGAACTATTCAAAGGCACTATAGCTTCATTAAAGCGTAATAAAGATGACGTAAAAGAAGTGCAGCAAGGATTTGAATGTGGTATTCAGATTAATAATTTTAATGATATAGAAGAAGGAGATATAATAGAGGCTTACAAAGTATATGAAGTAAGGAGAAAATTACACTAATGTCTTTCAGAGCGGAAAAATTAGCTTCTACAATAAAAAAATTGCTAGCTCAAGAAATCTCTGATGTTGCAAAAGAGATTTCTGCAGGATTTGCTACATTAACTTCTGTTAGATTGACAAAGGATTTGCAAACAGCCAGAATATATCTTAGCTTATATGGAAAAAATTCTAAACCAGGTGATTTAATCGAGGAATTAGAAAATCGTAAACACCACCTTAGACATATACTTGCAAAAGAACTACACGTTAGATTCATTCCCGATTTGCATTTTTACATAGATGATACGTTGAATCAAATGGAAAAAATACAGTCTATTTTAGAAAGTATTAAATCCGATGATAAAGAAAACAATAAAAATGTTTAATTTTTCTAAATATGGTGATTGATAGAATTAATATACATTCTTTGAAAATTAATTATGATTCTTTAATTATAAATGGATTGACTTTATTAATTGATAAAGAATTGTTTTGGACTTCGAATGATGTAGTTAAAAAAGTGCAAAGTATATTTAAAATAAAAAAAGTTGGTCATGCCGGCACTTTAGATCCTTTTGCTACAGGTTTATTGATAATATGTTTGAGTAAGCATACAAAATTATTAAATAATTATACAGATTTGAGCAAAGAATATACAGGATTGATAAAATTAGGTGCTAAAACTATATCTTATGATGCCGAACATACCGAACAAGATATTAGTTGTGTTAATAAAATTAATTTAGATATTTTAAAAGAGAATGCAAAAAGGTTCATAGGTGATATTAAACAATATCCACCTAAATTTTCTGCAAAGAAATTTGGTGGTAAAAGACAATACATATTATCCAGGAACAAAATCGAATTCGAAAATAATTACAATAATGTAAAAATTTTTGATTTTGAAATAATTGATTACTATAAACCTTTTGTAGAATTTAAAATAAAAGTTTCTAAAGGTACTTATATAAGAAGTGTAGCAAATGACTTTGGTAATGAATTAGGAGTAGGTGGTTATTTATTCTCATTAAGAAGAACAGCAATAGGTAATTTCAATGTCGAAAATGCAATTAAAATTTCTGAATTAAAAGAGATTGTTAATGAAAATATACTACAATTTTGAGCAAATAGATTATAATATTAATAGAATAATAACACTTGGTACTTTCGATGGAGTACACAAAGGACATTTGTCTATAATTGATAATTTAAAAAAAATTGCCGTAAATAGTAATTTATCACCTTTATTAATAACTATTCATCCACATCCACAGGTTGTTTTAAAAAAAACAGACAAACCAACTATTAAGCTACTTTCTACTCTCGAAGAAAAATTATATTTGTTCGAGATAGCAGGACTTAAAGAGGTTTTTATTCTTGAATTTAATAATGAAATTGCTAATACTAATGCTACAGTATTTGTAAAAGATATTTTATATAAAAAAATTGGATTTAAGAAAATATTAGTTGGATATGACCATAATTTTGGTAAAAATAGAGAAGGTAATAAAGATTTACTCTTAAAAATTTCAGAGGAATTAAATTTTGAAGTATTAGATTCAAGTCCTTTAGTATTAAATAATAATATTGTTTCGAGTTCATATATTAGAAAACTGATTTGTAATGGAGAAATAGAAAAAGCAAACGAATTATTAGGTTATGATTATTGTTTAACGGGTGTAGTAGCCTTAGGTGAACAAAGAGGCAGAACTTTGGGATTTCCCACAGCAAACATAAGTGTTAATAATGAGTTGAAATTAATACCAGGCAATGGTGTATATATAGTAAGTTCGTATATAGATAATAAAAAATATTACGGAATAGCAAATATCGGCTATAGACCTACTTTCAACGACGATAAAGTTTTAAAGATAGAAGTATATTATTTAAATTTTAATGAAAATCTTTATGATAAGACTTTAACTGTAACATTTCATAAGTTTATTAGAGAAGAAATGAAATTTCCAGATGTAAAAGAATTAATAATGCAAATTAATAAAGATAAATTAAAAGCAGAAGAATATATAAAAAAAATTAATAATATTTGAAATAAAAGTATTATTTTTGTAATTCTTTAAAAGTAAATAATTATTTGGAGCAATAATGATAACAAAAGAACAAAAGACCGAAGCAATAGCAAAGTTTGGAGATAAACCAAATGATACCGGAAAATCAGAAGTTCAAATTGCTTTACTTACTTTAAGAATTAATGATTTAACATCACATTTAGAAAATAATAAAAAAGATCATCACAGCAGACGTGGATTAATTAAGTTAGTAAGCAAAAGAAGAAAGTTATTAGATTATTTAGCAAAAAAAGATATTAATAGATATAGAAATATTCTTTCGGCATTATCTCTAAGAAAGTAAAAGAAAAAACGGCATTAATGCCGTTTTTTTTATCATATTTTAACACAAATACGTCTTTCCATTTTTAATTTTTAAAATAATTATGATTAAATCAACAATTGAATTCGAAGGTAAAGAATATTCTTTAGAGACCGGTAAGTTTGCAAAGTTTGCAAATGGTTCTATAATGGTAAAAAATGGCGAATCAATGGTACTTGTTACTGTTGTAGCTAGCAACGAAGCGAAACCAGATATTGATTTCTTGCCTTTACAAGTAGAATATAGAGAAAAAAGTTCAGCTGCAGGTAAAATACCAGGTGGTTTCATAAAAAGAGAGAATAGACCTTCGGATAAAGAAATTTTATCTGCAAGACTCATAGATCGCCCTATTAGACCTATGATACCAAAAAATTGGAACTACGAAACCCAAATAATAGCAACTGTATACTCAGCAGAACCTGGAGTTGATCCTGATACTTTAGGAGCTGTAGGTGCATCGGCAGCCTTATTAATTTCTGATATTCCATTTAATGGTCCAATTTCTGAAGTCAGAATTGGCAAAATAAATGATAAATATATTATTAATCCTACAGTAGATGAATTAAAAAAATCAAAATTAGATATTACTGTAGCAGGAACTAATAATGCGATAATTATGGTAGAAGGAGAATCAGAGGAAATCTCGGAAGATGAATTTATTGAAGCTTTAAATGTTGCTCACGAAAAAATTAAAATTCTTAATAACTTGCAGTTAGATTTATTTTCGAAATTTAATAGACCAAAGAGAGAAATTATCATAGATGAACCTGATGAAGAATTTGTAAATATTATTAAAGAGACAATTCATCAAGATCTTTATGATTATTTGCATAATATTACAACTAAAGAAGAAAGAAGTGAGCAAAGAAAGAAAATTTTCGACAAAGCATTAGAAAAAATTACAAATCATTATTCTGATAAAGAAGAATTAAAAGAAAAATTAGAAAAATATACTTCCAAAGTAGTTAATTCTCTCGAGAAAAAATATATGAGAGAAATGATTCTAAACGAAAACAAAAGATTAGACGGTCGTACTACAACAGATATAAGACCCATAAGTTGCGAAATTGGATTATTGCCACGTGTACACGGTTCATCTCTTTTTACAAGAGGAGAAACTCAAAGTTTATCTACAGTTACTTTAGGTACTAATAGAGACGAACAAATGATAGATGGCTTATTGCCACAATATAACGAAAGATTTATGCTTCATTATAATTTTCCACCATTCTCAACAGGCGAAGTAGGAAAACTAGGGCTAAGTAGAAGAGAAATCGGCCACGGAAATCTTGCTTGGAGAGCATTAAAAGGTATGTTGCCCGAACAATCTAAATTTCCATATACAATTAGAGTCGTTTCAGATATTTTAGAATCTAATGGTTCATCATCTATGGCAACAGTATGTGCAGGTAGTCTTGCATTATTTGATGCAGGCGTTCCTATGAAAAAGCCTGTTGCAGGTATAGCTATGGGATTAATTAAAGAAGATGATAGAGTTGCTATTCTTAGCGATATATTAGGAGACGAAGATTTCTTAGGTGATATGGATTTTAAAGTAACAGGAACTAAGGATGGTATTACAGCTTGTCAGATGGATATTAAAATTGAAGGTCTATCTACAGAAATAATGTCTAAAGCACTAAACCAAGCTAAAACTGGTAGGTTGCATATTTTGGAAATTATGAATAGTGTAATTGCAGAACCTAAAGAAGATATTTCTGAATATGCTCCAAGATTTTTGGCTGTAAAAATTCCAACTGATTCTATTGGTGCTGTAATTGGTCCTGGTGGCGATACAATTAGAACAATATGCAAAGAAAATAATGTAGAGATTAATATAGAAGACGATGGCACAGTTATGATTGCTGGTACTAATAAAGAATCAAGCGAAAATGCAAAAAAAGTAATTTTAGCTCTCACTGCTAAGCCTAAAGAAGGAGAAATTTATAAGGCTACTGTAAAAGAATTACGCGAAGGTCTCGGTGCCATAATGGAATTTCTTCCAAAAACTCAAGGCTTATTGCATATTTCTCAAGTTGCTCACGAAAGAGTAGATGATGTTTCTAAATATTTAACAGTCGGTGATAAAATTGATGTTAAATTAATAGAAATCACTAAAGATGGTAAATATAGATTGAGTAGAAAAGCAATTTTACCAAAAACTGAAAAACAAACCAAATAATAATAAATAAGGGGTCTTATGAAAATTCATGAATATCAAGCAAAAGAATTATTAAAAAAGTTTGAAATACCTGTTTTAAAAAGTAGAGTAGTTTCTAATGATTTCGAAGCAGGTAAAGTAATTTTTGACGAATTTGAATCTCAAGGTATTAATACTATTGTAATTAAAGCTCAAATTCATGCTGGTGGTAGAGGCAAAGGTTTAATTTATGATAGTAATAACGAGCCTGTGTTATTATACGATAAGCAGGTAAGAGGTGTAAATGTAATAACAGGTGATAATATTTCCGATAAAGGTCATAAATACTCTAAAGCTATTTTAAATAATAAATTAGTTACAATCCAAACTGGAGATGCAGGCAGTATAGTTCGCAAAATTTTAATTGAAGAAGGTGTTTCTATTAAAAAAGAATATTATTTTTCGATTACTTTAGATAGAACTACTTCTAAAAATGTCATTATGGCATCAACTGAAGGTGGTGTAGAAATAGAAAAAGTTGCAGAAGAAACACCCGAAAAAATTATTAAAGAGCATATTTCTCCTTCAATAGGTTTCCAAGATTATCAAGCTAGATACATAGGTTTTCAATTAGGTTTTAGTGGCGAAGCATTCAAAAATTTTGTTGATTTCATTAAAAAATTAGTAAATGCATATAATGAATTAGATTGTAGTTTGTTAGAAATTAATCCATTAGTATTGACTAATGATGATAAAATTATTGCTTTAGATTGCAAAATAACTTTCGATGAGAATGCTCTATTCAGACATCCCGAATTTGCAGAACTTAGAGATATTTACGAAGAAGACCCATTAGAAGTAGAAGCTTCTAAATATAATTTAAATTATATAAAATTAGATGGTAACGTTGGCTGTATGGTAAATGGTGCGGGATTAGCAATGGCTACAATGGATTTAATTCAGTTATCGGGCGGACGCCCAGCTAACTTTTTAGATGTAGGCGGTGGTGCTAATCCGGAACGTATTGCAAATGCTTTTAGAATTATGCTAAGCGATAAGAATGTAGAAGCTGTTTTAATTAATATTTTCGGTGGTATTGTTCGTTGCGATAAAGTAGCAGAAGGAATTATCCAAGCTTTGAATATTGTAGATGTAAATCTTCCAGTAATAGTTAGATTAGATGGGACAAACGCTGAAGAAGCTGCTGTAATGCTTAAAAATTCAGGATTAAAATTTAATGTTGCATCTAATTTCGAAGATGCTGCTAAAAAGGTAACAGAAATTTTAAAAAATTAATATAATTTTTTTTATTTTTAAGCAGAGTAATTTTTACTCTGCTTTTTTTATTTTAGAATAACTATATGGCAGTTTAATGAAAAAATATTTTTTAATATTACTTTTTTTAATATTAGCTTTATATCAAAAAATTTATGCTATAAAACAAGTTATAGAATACCCCGATACTATATTTTTTGATGATACTTTTGTAGGTGAAGAAAAAACATATATATTATCGTTAAAGAATAAATCTATCAAATATTATTTTTCGATAAATACTTTGTTAAACTATCAAAACTATGATGGATTTCAAATAATACAAAAAAGTAATTCTATAAATCCAAATTCTTCAGAAGATATAGCTATTATTACTTTCTCTCCAAAAACTAATATAACATATGTTAGCAATATTTTTGTAAGATATTACTTGACATTAGATTCCGAAATTTTAACTTCAATGAGTTTCCCAATTGTATTTATTGGCAAAGGTAAATATAAAAATCCTTATTATGATTCTACGGATAATTTATGGGGCGAAGAATTATTTAATGAATTGAAAAAAATAATATCTAATCATAAATCTTATTCTTATAAAGAAGCAAGGAAGCACATATGGACAGGTCCAGATAGAATTGATGGTATGGTAGAATGTTTTTATACAGGAAGAAAAAAAGCAGTTAGTGATGATCCTGATTTTACTCAAATCGACCAAGAGGGTTTCAATACCGAACACATTTGGCCACGTGCTTATGGTGCAGATGATGAACCCGAATTAAGCGATATGTTTCATATTTGTCCAACTTTTAAAACAGCTAATACTAAAAGAGATAATTATCCATTTGATTACGTAACTTCAAATATTTCATATCAAGATGGTGGTTCTAAATTAGGAAAAAATTCGAAAGGAGAAATTGTATTTGAAGTTAGAGATAACTATAAAGGAAATATAGCAAGAAGTATGTTTTACTTTGCTCTTCGGTATGGTAACAAAAAGAATTATTTAGATTTACAAGAAAATACATTACGCGAATGGCATTTAAAAGATCCGCCTGATGAAAGAGAAAAATATAGAAATGATTTTATATACGAAAAGCAGAATAATAGAAATCCATTTATAGATTATCCTGAATTGATTGATAGAATGCCAAGTTTATCAAGTAATGGTGGTAAATTAAATATTAATTCAAAAATAAGATCAATTAATGTTACTGATATTATATTTAATGATCCTACTATTTTTGACAACAATATTGATATTTATTTTTATAATGATGGTAATCAAGAATTAACTTCAACAATAACATTAGAAGGTAAATCTGAAAATTTTATATTAAATGATAAAAAAACAAATCTTGTTGTAAAACCTTTTTCTTACCAAAGAATTAATTTTAACTATATTAATTCTAATAGAAAATATGATAAATTAAAATTTATATTAAATTATTCTAATGGGCAATCATTAACTAATTATATTGAAGTGCATAATCCAGTTACTAAAGTTAATGAAAAACAAAATGATTATATTGAAATTAAAAATAATCCTTCAGATAATAATCAAATAATTACATACTTAGATAATAACATTTTTACAATACCTTCATTTTCAATAGTAGATATAACGGGAAGACAAATTGATATTTTTAAAGATAAAATTGATTTTTTTGATAATAAATATTCATTAGATCTTAATAAATTTAAAATAAATTTGAATAATGGTACTTATATATTAAAGATAAAAGATGGAAATAATATTTTTGTTGAAAAAATAATAATTATAAAATAAAATGTATTTTGATTGGGACGATGAGGATTTTGATGATGAAACTCCTGAAAATATCGAGGAAAAATATAAATATTTCAGGAAATATCTAAAAAATCCAAATAAAAATGATTATCAAAGACCAGGTGTAGATGTAATCGAATCTCTTGTCAATTATTCAATTGATAATTCTAAATTTACCGAAGCACTGGAATTTTGCAATATTTGGATAGAGTATTTTCCAAATGCTATCGAACCAAAAATCAAGAAAGCATTAATCTTGCAAAATTTAAATAAATCTAATCAAGCAGAAGATTTGATTAATCAAGTTCTTGAAATTAATCCGTTTGATAATGAAGCTATGCTAATAAAAGCTTCAATATTAGAAGGAAAAGGCAATTATAACGAAGCTTTAGAAATAATTGATTATCTTCTATTAGAAAATAATGACAACGAAGAAATACATTTTCAAAAAGCAATTATTCTACAATCATCGGGTAGATATAAAGATGCCATTAAAATACTAATGTTCTTATTAAAATCTGATTATAATTTATATGATGTAAAATTCGAATTAGCTTATACATATAATTTGATGGGTGAATATAAAAATTCTGCAGAGACTTATTTAGATTTATTAAAAGATTTTCCATTAGATGAAAATGTTTGGTATAATCTTGGTGTTACTTATAATTCTATGGGTAAATTTTATAAAGCAATAGAATGCTATAATTATGCTATTGCTCTTGATAATGATAATTTTTCTGCATGGTTTAATTTAGGAAATACATATTTGTCTTTAGGCAGAGTAACTAATGCAATACATAGTTTTCTTGAAGCGTTACGTATAGATCCTAACGATTTTGATACTCTTTATAGCTTGGCTACTACTTATAATGATAATAAGCAATATCTTAGCTCGATAGAATTTTACAATAAAACACTTGCAATTAATCCCAATCACTTCCAATCATTATTGGGTAGAGCTTTAGCTTATAACTCTATTGACGATATCCAGAACGCTTTGAAAGATTATTTAAGTGCTTACGAAATATCTGATTACAAGCCAGAAATTTTATTTGCTTTAGCAGAGATTTTTTATAATTTAGGTGACCTTACTTCAAGTATATATTTTTTAGATAAAGTAACAATTCTATATCCTGAAAGTATTGATTTGTTAGTAGAAGCTGCTTTTTCTTATTATGATTATGGTTTCAAATCAGAAGCTTATAAATTAGCAAATCAAATTTATAACATAGAAAAAAATAATGCCGAAAATTTATATCTTTTAGCATTGATTGATGCTTCGAATAATCTAATTAAAAAATCAATTAGGAAACTAATAAAATCAATTAAATTAAACCCTGATTTATTTAAAAAAATATCTTTAGATTTCATCGAATTAGTGCCTGATATTAATGATTTTATTAAGAATATTGAAATCCAAATTAAAAAATAATTTTGTCATTTCTTAAAAATTAATTAATTTAAATTTAAGTTTTTTTAAATTTAATTAAAGAGGTTTCGATGAAACTTTATACATTTCTTTTAATACTTTTAATAGTATCATTTCAGCATATTTCTTTATCTCAATCTTTTGTAAATACACAGCCTACTAATAAGAATGCAATATTGGAAGAATTTACAGGTATTCATTGTGGATATTGTCCGGATGGTCATCGTATTGCTAATGAGTTAGCTAAACAATACGAAGGTCGTGTTTTCCTTATTAATATTCATGCAGGTAGCTTTGCAAATCCAAACCCAGGCGAGGTAGATCTTAGGACAGATGACGGTACTGCAATAGATGCTGCAGCTAAAGTAAGTGGCTATCCCGCAGGTTCAGTGAACCGCTCTACTAATCCTTGGGCTCAAAATAGAGGTAGTTGGGCAAATATAATAAAGAATATAATTGCACAACCCTCTCCCGTAAATGTTGCTGTAAAAGCGTATGTTGATTTCAAAACAAGAGAATTAGTAGCAGAAGTAGAATATTACTATACAAGTGACGTAGAGGGACCAAATTATCTTACAGTAATGCTTTTAGAAAATAATATTATCGGAATCCAAAGTGATTATGGTAATTACAATCCTACTAATTGGAATCAAAACAAACAATATCGCCATCATCATGCTCTAAGAAAAGTGATTAGTGAAGGTGGCTCTTTTGGTCAAGTTATTCAAAAAACAAAAAAAGGAGATTGGCAATATTTGAAATTTACATATCCCGTCCCCGAATATTTCAAAAATACGCCAAGCAAACTATTTAATTTAGAAGTTGTAGCATTTATTGCTCAATCTCAAGGTAATATATATACAGGCAGTGGCACTAAAGTAGAATTCGATAAATCATATTATATAGATTTAGCAATAAAGGATTTGACAATATATCCAAAAAATTACTGCTTCGAATCTATCAGTCCTATTTTAGAAATTACAAATAATTCGAGTATGGATATTAATGGTTTCGAAATTGGATTTAAATCAGGTGCTATTAATCAAACTAAAAAATATGAAGGTAAACTGTCAAAAGGCGAAAAGACTATTTTTGAATGGGGTAATTTACCTTTTACTGTAAGAGGCTCATATGAATCATATTTGTATGGTTTTGAAAAAATTAATAATGACCCTAAAATTGAAGATATGAATTGGACTAATGATATTTCTTATAATTCGGGCTTTGGATTTAAGAAAAAAGCAGTTAAAGAATTTTATGGTGGATTTGATGGTATTCTTCCTAATAATTTTGCATTTGATAAAAGCCAAAACCAATCATTTAATATGATTAATGGTAATCAAACTACAAAATATGGAGCCCTAAACACTACAGGAGCTGTTCGTTATCCACTACACGAGAGTTGGGGTCTAGCTGGAAAACCTGGTCATATTTTATTTGGTGAAGTTGAAATATCAGCATTGTCTAATCCTGTATTAGAATATTATTATGCTTATTCTGCTGATGTATATGGTGGTACAAAACCTGTTGTAAAAGTAAGTGTATCAGAAGATTGTGGCGAAAACTGGATAGAAATTCATTCTTTAACTTGCGAAGAAACGGGTAAACCAGCTACATCAGGAAATTGGTATGTACCAAATACTACTGATTATAAATTAATACAAGTTCCTTTAAGTCAGTTTAAATCAAAAGATTTATTAATTAGAGTTAGTGGAATAGCAGGTACCCACGGCAATGCTTTGTATATTGATGAAATTAAAGTATCATCTTTAACATCAATAGATGAATTAGATAATACAGATTTCTCAGTATACCCTAATCCAGCTATTGATTTTATCAAAATTCAAGATAATTTTAACAGTAAGCAATTTAAAATTTATGATATTTTAGGTAATGTAGTATCATCGGGTATATTGACAGAAAATATGATATTCATAGGAAATTTATCACAAGGTTTATATAATATAGTAATTGATAATAAAATATATAAATTTGTAAAAAATTAATAAATAATATTTAATATTAATGTTTATAGAATTTAATAGTTTTAGAAAAGGATGTTTTATATACAATATATTTACTTTAAACATCCTTTTTTTATTGAAAATAATTATAAATTAAAAATTTATGATAAATTATCACATAATATCTATTATTTAAAATAATTAACTAAAAATTAATTATATTTGTAGTTATTATAATGAAAAAAATAATTAGAATATGATAAATTTGTAACAAAAATTTTAAATTAATTTATGGTGCAATAATGATATTTCAAAGTATTCCCTGGGCTGAGCCTTACAAAATAAAAGTAGTAGAACCATTAAAAATGACTACTCGTGAATATCGTGAAAAAGCGATAGCAGAAGCTGGATATAATACATTCCTTTTACGTTCAGAAGATGTTTATATTGATTTTTTAACCGACAGTGGCACAAATGCAATGAGCGACGCTCAATGGGCAGGTATGATGCTCGGTGATGAAGCATATGCGGGTTCAAAAAATTTCTATAGATTAGAAGAAAATGTAAAAAAATACTATGGTTATAAGTATTTGGTTCCTACTCATCAAGGTAGAGGTGCCGAGCATTTATTATCGCAAGCAATGATCAAACCTGGTGATTATGTGCCTGGTAATATGTATTTTACGACAACTAGATTTCACCAAGAGAAAGCAGGTGCCACATTCGTAGATGTAATAATTGACGAAGCTCACGACCCAGAAAGCCTACACCCATTCAAAGGTAATGTCGATTTACAGAAATTCGAAGACTTAATTAAAAAAGTAGGTGCAAATAAAATACCTTATATTAGTGTGGCGGCAACGGTAAACATGGCTGGAGGACAACCAATTTCTATAGAAAATATTAAGCAAGTAAAATCCATTGCAGAAAAGAACGGGATAAAAGTGATTTTGGATGCTACACGTGCAGTAGAAAATGCTTATTTTATACAACAAAGAGAAGAAGGTTATAAAAATAAAACTGTTGCTGAAATCCTTTTTGAATTAGCATCCTATTCTGATGGATGTACTATGAGCGGCAAAAAAGATTTATTGGTTAATATTGGTGGATTTGTTGCAATAAACGATTGGGATATATTCGAAGAACTAAGAAATATGGTTGTAGTATATGAAGGACTTCATACATATGGTGGGCTTGCAGGGCGCGATATGGAAGCAATGGCAATCGGTATCGAAGAAGCTGTAAAAGACGAGAATATTAGAGCAAGAGTAGGTCAAGTAGAATATTTAGGAAAATTATTAGATAAAGCAAATATTCCATTTGTAAAACCAATAGGAGGGCATGCTATTTTCTTGGATGCTAAAAGATTTTATCCACAAATACCACAAGAAGAATTTCCAGCCCAAACTCTTGCTGCAGACTTATATGTAGAATCAGGTGTTAGATCTATGGAAAGAGGCATTGTATCTGCAGGTAGAGATAAAATTACAGGAGAAAATCATAAACCAAAATTAGAATTAGTAAGACTTACTATTCCGAGAAGAGTTTATACTCAAGCACATTTTGATATAGTTGCTTATTACGTAGAGCAATTATATTTACATAGAGAAAAAGCAAAAGGCTTGAGGATGGTTTATGAACCAAAGTATTTAAGATTTTTCCAAGCAAGATTCGAAAGATTATAATTTTTAGTAACTCTCTTTAGAAAGGTTGACTAAGCTAATAATTAGAGTCAACCTTTTGTTTTATATATTAAAAATCTTTGAATAATTAAAAAATATTACGTAAATTAAAAATTTATTATTTAAAAATTTAGAAAATTTAATGAAACGGAGAAATTATGAAAGTTTACGAAACTAAAAATATTCGTAACATAGCATTAGTAGGACATGCTGGTTCTGGCAAAACTACACTTACAGAATGTATTTTATATCAATCAGGTAGCATAACTAGAAGAGGAACCGTAGAAGACAGAAATACAATTTCTGACTATAACGAAATAGAGCATGAAAGGGGTTCTTCGGTATTTGCTACACCACTATTTGCCGAGTTTGGTGATATAAAAATCAATATTATAGATACTCCAGGATATGATGATTATATTGGAGAAATGATTGCTGCTAAGCACGTTTGCGAAACCACTGCAGTAGTGCTAAATGCACTAAATGGATTAGAAGTAGGTGCCGAAAATGGTATAACTTATGCCGAAAAATTAAACAAACCATTAATGTTTATTGTTAACAAATGTGATAACGAACAGGCTAAATTTGATAATTTAATTGAAGAAATCAAATCTCAATATGGTAATAAGGCAACAGTTTTTCAATTTCCTTTAAATCCAGGGAACTCTTTTGATTCTATTGTTGATATACTCTTGATGAAGGTTGTAAAATATAATGGTTCTCAAAATCCAGTTTATGAAGATATACCTTCTAATATAAAGACAAAGGTTGAATCTTATAGAAATGAATTAATAGAATCTATTGCCGAAAGTGATGAAGAATTAATGAATATATATTTCGAGGAAGGTCATCTAAATGATGAACAAATCCAAAAAGGTTTAAAAAATGCTTTTATAAATAGAGAAATATTTCCAATTTTTTGCGTATCGGCAAAGAATTTTATTGGAACCAAAGGAATTATTGATTTTATAATTAACGAAGCACCTGCACCTAATGAATTACCAATGCCCGTAGAAGAGGGTAGTATTAAAGTTGATTGCGATCCTAATTCTAAACTTTCATTGTTTATTTTTAAAATGTTTTCTGACGTTAGATTAGGAGATTTGACATTTTTTAAAATTAAATCAGGTAAATTGCATTCGGGTGTTGATTTAATTAATGAAACCAAAGGTTCTATGGAAAGATTCGGCGCAATATATGTAGTAAATGGCAAAAAACGTGAAGAAGTTACAGAATTATTAGCTGGTGATATAGGTGCTACTGTAAAATTAAAAACTACAAACATAAATGATACTTTGCACGAAAAAGGATTTAATGTCAAATTTACTCCAATTGAATATCCACATCCTAAAGTTAGAATTGCAGTTGTTCCGAAAGTAAAAGGTGAAGAAGAAAAAGTTGGATTAGGTCTTAATTCTTTACATCAAGAGGATCCTTCGATTACGATAGTTCATTCTCCCGAATTAAGACAAACTATTGTTTATGCTCAAGGTGATTTACATCTTCAATTAGTAAAATGGAGATTAGAGCATAGATATAAAGTAGAAGTAGAATTCCAACCACCTAGAGTGCCTTATAGAGAAACTATTCAAAAGAAAGTAACAGGAAGTTATCGTCATAAAAAACAATCAGGAGGTGCTGGTCAGTTTGCAGAAGTACATATGATGATAGAACCTTGGTATGAGGGACTCCCCGATCCAACTGAATATCAAGTAAGAGGGAAGGAATTATATGATTTAGAATGGGGCGGTAAATTAGAGTTTATAAATTGCATAGTAGGTGGTGTAATTGACCAAAGATTTATGCCTGCTATATTAAAAGGTGTAATGGAGAAAATGCAAGAGGGACCACTTACAGGCTCTTATGTTAGAGATATTAGAGTTGCTATTTATGATGGAAAGATGCATCCCGTAGATTCTAACGAAGCAGCATTTAAAACTGCAGGTATGATGGTATTTAAAGATAATTTTACTCAAGCTGCTCCAAAAATTCTCGAACCTATATACGATGTAGAAATTAAAGTTCCCGAAGAATTTGTGGGTGATGTAATGAGTGATCTGCCATCGAGAAGGGGAGTGATCCTTGGTATTGATTCTGAAGGTAAATACCAAAAAATTAAAGCAAGAATGCCATTATCAGAAGTAGATAGATATTCTCAGGCATTAAGATCTATGACGCAAGCTAGAGCAACTTTCTCATCTAATTTCGCTGAATATCAACCTGTTCCACCTAATGTGCAACAAGAGTTAATCGAAGCTTATAAGAAAATACAAGCAGAAACAGAATAATTTTATAATTTTTTTTAAATGAGAAAGCTGGGGCTGTCTTACAACTTGGAAATTTGAATAATTTGTCATTCCCGCGAAAGCAGGAATCCAGTTTGGTAGAAGAATTATGGATTCCCGATTACTCGGGAATGACATCAATTCGGACTTTTGAGACAGCCTTTTTTTGTTTATATATTATTTTTCTTCTATAATAATGTTTTTATTTTATTATAAATGATATCTAATTGCTTTTTTAGACTATTTAATTTATCTTTTTCTTTTTCTATAATTTCTGGTTTTGCTTTTTGTATAAAATTTTCATTATTTAATTTTTTTTCAGCTGCATCTATAAGATTCATTAATCTATTTTTTTCTAAATTTAACTTATCTAATTCAGCGTTTTTATCAAAATTATTTTCTACGATTAATGAAATTTCAATACCTCTAAATATTGAACTTATTTTATTATCAGTTATATCTTTGTTAAAATCTATAGAATTTGATTTAGTAAGAGATTGAATAATAGATTTCACATTAGTTAATAATTCTATTTGATCAATATTAATTGTTGTTAATACAAGTGGAACTTTTTGATTAGGTGATATATTACTATTTAATCGTAATTTTCTTATTTCTTCTACTATATTTTGTATGAAATCAAAATTTTCTTCAATAGCTGGTGAAATATAATTATTATTAGCAACGGGATATTGCTCATTAATTAAAAATTTATTATCATCGTAATTATTGATTAAATGCCAAATTTCTTCGGATAAAAAAGGCATAATTGGATGAACTAACTTTAAAATATCATTAAATAAATTTATAGTAAAATTAATTAAACGCTTATTATATTCAATTTTATTCGGATCAGATGACTGTATTTTAAGTATTTCTACATACCAATCACAAAAATCTCTCCAAATAAAATCATAAAGTAATTTTGAATATTCGTTTACTTTATAATTATCGAGCGATTCATTTAATTTATTAACGACAGAGTTAAATCGAGATAAAATCCACTTATCTGCAACAGTATATTCTTCAGAATAAAGTAATTCTTTAGAATTTGATAATTCATTAAATGTATCAAATTTCATCATCAAAAATCTTGCAGCATTCCATATCTTATTACAGAAATTTCTTCCTATTTCAACTGAAGGTATATCTTGAGTTTCTACATTTACATCCATACGTACATCTTGTCCCAAAGGAGACAAATATATCATTGTAAATCTAACTGCATCTGCACCATATTTATTAATTATTATTAATGGATCGGGAGAATTTCCTAATGATTTAGAAAGTTTTCTACCTTTACCATCTCTTATTAAAGAAGTAAAATATACATCTTTGAATGGGATTTCATTAACTAAATATTTAGTAGCCATAATCATTCTTGCTACCCAAAAGAAAATAATATCAGGTGCAGTAACTAATAAATCAGTCGGAAAAAATTTTAACATATCATTAGAATACTTTATTTCGTTGCTCATTTGCCATCTCATAGTTGTAAGTGGCCATAGCCAAGAAGAAAACCAAGTATCTAATACATCGGGATCTTGAGTTAATGGTTCATTTTCTTTTAAATTAAGCTTTTTTCTTGCGTCCGATTCATTAATTGCAGCAGTATATTTACCATCATTTGTATAATATACAGGTATTCTATGTCCCCACCAAAGTTGTCGGGATATACACCAATCTCTAATATTATTCATCCAATGTTCATAGGTCTTTACCCAATGATTAGGATAAAATTTTATTTTTCCTGAAGTAACTGGTTCTAAAGCTAATTCTGCAAGTGGTTTCATCTTTATAAACCATTGATCGCTTAGGTAAGGCTCTATTGGCTCTCCGCCACGTTGCGAAAATCCAACATTATGTGTATAACTTTCAATTTTTTCAATTAAATTATTGTTTTTTAGATCTTCTACAATTCTGCGTCTTGCTACAAATCTATCTAATCCATTGTAAATACCCGTTAATTCATTTAATGTACCATCAGGGTTTATTGTATTTATAATTTCTAAATTATGTCTTTCTCCTACAAGGAAATCATTTGGATCGTGAGCAGGTGTTATTTTTACACATCCAGTTCCAAAAGTAGGATCTGCGTAATCATCTGCAATTATTGGTACTATCCGATTAACTAAAGGAACAATAACTTTCCTTCCAATTAGACTTTTGTATCTCTCATCATTTGGATTTACTGCAACAGCAATATCACCAAAAATTGTTTCAGGTCTTGCAGTAGCACAACAAATATAATTTGAACTATCTTCTAAATAGTATTTTAAAGTATATAACTCTTCATTTACTTCTTTTATCTCAACTTCTTCATCAGATAGAGCAGTTTGAGCAAGTGGAGACCAATTTATTATTTTTTTACCTTTATATATTAATCCATCATCAAATAACTTAATAAAAGTTTTAATTACTGTATCAGAAGCGCTTTCGTCCATAGTAAAAATTTTTCTATTCCAATCTACATAAACACCGAGTTCTTCCATTTGTCTAAAAATTATATCACCATATTTATTTTTCCATTCCCATACTTTTTCAATAAATTTTTCTCGACCTAAATCATTTTTATTCTTTCCTTCTTTTTTTAATTCTTGTTCTACTTTTGATTGTGTAGCTATTCCAGCGTGATCAATGCCAGGAAACCAGCATACTTCATAGCCTTTCATTTTTTTTGTTCTAATGAATAGATCTTGTATAGTCATATTCAAAACATGACCAAAATGAAGTATGCCTGTAATATTTGGTGGAGGTAACAATATACTATATCCAATTTTGGAGGATTGATTATTACTATCGAATAAGTTGTTTTCAAGCCATTTATTATACCACTTTTTTTCAGTGTTATTTGGGTTATAAGCTTTAGGAAATTCTCTTGTCATTTGTACTTTTTCGAAAATTGTTAATAAAAATTATGTAATTTAATTAATTTATTTGATTGAAATTGTTTGTTAATTTAATTTTAAAGTTAAAATTATTATAAAATTTTGTTAATTTTTATTTTTTTAAAATAAAATTTATGTTTTTTCTATTATATTTATGATATTTGCAATTGAAAATTATACATTTTAAATTTATTTTTGGAGGCCTTATGAGTATAAAGAGGACTATCATTACATTAGGAGCGGGTTCTCTTATGTTTGCTTTAATAAGCCTGACAAGTTGTACTTCGATGATTACTGAAGAGCAATTAGCTCAGTTACAAGAGCTAAGAAAAAGAGAAAGACAACTAAATCAGGATATTTCTAATAAAAACGCTGAAATTAATAAAATTGAAAGCGAATTAAATGCACGCAAGAAGGAATTAAACGATTGTAACAAAGACAAAGACTTTATAATGCAAAAATTATCACAATGGCCTAATGTTTGGCCTGATTACACTCCATCTAAATAATTATTAAGAATTATAAAGGAAAAGAAATTATGAAAAAAATAGTTTATTTACTTTTTGCAATGTTATTTACAAGCAATTTAATTTTTGCTCAAGTTGCACCACCAGAAAACAAACCTGATGCTGAATTAACCAAAAAAGAAGCTGAATTTAGAATTCAGCAATTCCAAGCACGTGTAAAAGCTTTAGAAGACCAATTGAATTCATTAAGTCAAAAAAACGAAGGTTTAAAAAGTGAATTAGATAATATAAATGAACAATTAAAAGATTGTAATGATGAAATACTAAGATTAGTAGGTGCTACAAGAGCCGATATTGATGCTTTTCGTCAGAAATTAGGTGTAATTGAAGGAAAAGTTAGAGAATTACAAAGATTAAACGATGACCAACTACTAAAGCGTCAAGATGAAGTAAAAAGATTAGAAGCAGACTTAAATGAGTTAAGAGGTAACAAATTATCAATTTTACCTGAATTTTATTCAAAAATAATTCAATTAGCAAAAGATATTCGTGGACTTTATAGAGAACCTAAAATTACAACTTATACAGTAGGTACTTGGGCAGAAAACAGAGACTGTTTATGGAATATAGCGGGCAAAATTGAAATATATGCAGATCCATTTATGTGGCCACGTATTTGGCAAGCTAATACTGACCAAATTAGAAATCCTGATTTGATTTATCCTGGACAAGTTTTGCAAATTCCACCTAAAGGACCAAAAACAAGTGATGAAATTAAAGCAGAAAGAAAATATTGGAGAAATAAAAAAGCACAAGAAAGTGAAAATCAAGTACAACCAGGTGGTACTAATTAATGCTAATTATATTAAAAGTAAATTTATTAAAGCCCTGTTTATAAATACGGGGCTTTTTTGTTTAATTAAAGAGGGATAATGGCAGCAATAGAAAAAAAAATTATATTAGAAAATGTTGATTTAGTTTCAATTTTCGGAACTAATGATTCAAATATAAACCTTATTGAGTCGAGATTTAAAACAGGATTAATAATTCGAGGTAATGAAATTACTTTAAAAGGTGATGAAAATGAAGTAGTAAAAATTGAAAAAATTTTTAATGAGATGAAATACATTCTCAAAAAAAATAAAAATTTAACTACTTCTGATGTTAAGACAGTTATTGAATTAATAGATGATGATAGACCTAAAAAAGAGACTGTTGATAAAAATAAAATAAATCAAGTTATTTTTCCTGGAATTAAAGATTACGTTAGAGCACGCTCACCAAAGCAACTTGAGTATTTAGATAAAGTATTAAATAACGACTTAGTTTTTGCAATCGGTCCTGCAGGAACTGGTAAAACATTCCTTGCTGTTGCTATGGCTTTAGCTGCTTTGCGTAATAATGAAGTTGGAAAGATTGTATTATCTAGACCTGCTGTAGAAGCCGGTGAATCACTAGGTTTTTTGCCTGGTGATTTACAAGAAAAAATTGATCCATATCTAAAGCCATTGACTGATGCACTACATTATATGATTTCGGGTGAAAAAGTAAAGAATTTGATGGATAAAAATATTATAGAAATAACTCCTTTGGCATATATGCGAGGGCGAACACTAAACAATTCTTTTATTATTCTCGATGAAGCACAAAATGCAACTGCTATACAAATGAAAATGTTTCTTACAAGGTTGGGCGTAAATTCTAAAGCTATAATCACAGGAGATCTAACTCAAATAGACTTACCTAATAAATCAAACTCGGGATTATTCAAAGCTATAAAAATATTACAAAATATCGAAGGAATAGATTTTGTATATTTCGATAATAAAGATGTGGTAAGACACAAATTAGTTGCCGAAATTGTAAAAGCTTACGAAAATGATGATGAATTAAGTAAAAATGAGTAGCTAATGGAATTATTTAAAATAGGATTTTTAAGTTTTACATTATTAGATTTAATAGATATATTAATAGTTACAGTATTATTCTATTGGATCTATAAAGCACTTAAAAATACTATTGCTATTCAGATTTTAATAGGAATGATTATAATACTTGGACTACAATTTCTTACAGAAGCTGTTCATTTAAAATCATTAAATTGGATAATAAATACAATTTGGAATGTATGGTTGATTGCTTTTATAGTACTTTTTCAGCCAGAATTGAGAAAAATGCTGTTAATTATTACAAGAAGTCCAATTTTTAAGTTGTTTGTTAAACCACGTATTTCTCAATATTTAGACGAAATCATAGAAGCAGTAATTGAATTATCCGAAAAACACGTAGGTGCTCTAATTGTATTTTCTAAAGCTCAAAATGTGCAGATGACTGTAGATACTGGAATTCCAATTCAAGCAGTAGTTTCTAAAGAGTTAATTATCTCAATTTTTAATGTAAAATCACCACTTCACGATGGTGCTATAATTATTGATAATAATATGATAATTGCTGCTCGATGTGTTTTACCATTATCATCGGTTACAAAGTATGGTAATAAAAACCTTGGTACTAGACATAGAGCAGCTTTAGGACTTAGTGAACAATCCGACGCTATTATTTTGATAGTATCAGAAGAAACAGGTGGTATTTCAATTGCACAAGCTGGCGAATTAATTTTAAATATCTCTGAAAAAGAATTATCAAGTATCTTAATGTATAGATTATTAGATGAATGATGTTATAAAAAAACAACTTCCAAAAAGATTTAACGAAAGACTTGAATTAATTAATAATTTGAGAAGCAAAGGTATTTATGATGAAAATGTATTAGAAGTAATGTTATCAATACCAAGAGAATTATTTATACCAGAAAATATCGAAGATAGAGCTTATGACGATAATGCCTTGCCTATAGGAGAAAATCAAACTATATCTCAACCATTTACTGTAGCCTTTATGACTCAATTATTGGACGTAAAAAAAGGTAATAAAGTATTAGAAATTGGTACGGGGAGTGGTTATCAAAGTGTGATATTATCATTACTTGGTGCTAAAGTTTATTCAGTAGAAAGAATATATGGGTTGCTCGAAAAAGCTAAAAAAATTTTTGATTTATTCGAAGTTGATATTTCTACAAAGATTGATGATGGTTCTATAGGATGGAAAGAATTCTCTCCTTATGATAGAATTATAATTACCGCTGCTTGTCCTGAATTTCCAAATCATTTAATAGAGCAATTAAATGATAATGGAAAAATAGTATGTCCCGTAGGTGATAAATATCTTCAAAAAATGTATCTTGGTGTCAAAAAAAATAACGATATTGAACTAAAACATTTTTATGAATTTAAATTTGTTCCATTAATTGGTAAGTATGGCTGGGACGAATAGTAAAATAAATAAAATTGCTGTAGTTTTAGGACCAACAGCAAGCGGTAAAACAAATTTAGCTTTAGAACTGGCTAATATTGCTAATTTTGAAATTATATCTTGCGATTCCAGGCAGATATATAAATATCTTAATATAGGAACAGCAAAACCTACTTTAGAGCAATTAAATCAAGTGCAGCATTATTTGATAGATATTCTTAATCCTAACGAATATTATAGTGCTGGAAATTTCGAAAAAGATGCTACAGAAGTATACTTCAATATCATAAAAAAAGGTAAAATACCTCTTTTAGTTGGTGGAACTGGATTATATATAAAAGCTTTTATCGAAGGTCTTTCTACGGATGATCATAATGAGAATTTTAATGAACGATTAGATATTAGAGAAGATTTAGAAAAAGTTTTAGAAAAATATGGGAAAGATTTTTTGTATAATGAATTAAGAAAAATTGATATTGTGGCTGCGGAAAAATACTCTGACAAAAATCCTCGTAGAGTAATTCGTGCTTTAGAATATTATTATACACATAATAAATTATTTTCAAAAACTTTCGAACAGAATCAGCACCCAAAGTACGAACCTATGTATATTGGTATAAACTATTTAAGAGAAGATTTATATAAAAGAATTAATCAAAGAGTAGAAAAAATGTGGAATGATGGCTTAGTAGATGAAGTTAAAAATATTTTAGAACTTGGTTATAGCCCAAATTTAAATTCTTTAAATACAGTTGGTTATAAAGAAACTATTAGTTATTTAGAAAATTTAATTTCTAAAAATGATGCTATAGAATTAATTAAAACTAATACTCGTAGATATGCTAAACGTCAACTTACTTGGTTTAGAGCAATACCCGATATTATATGGTATAAACCTGAGAATATAAGTTATAAGAAAATCACAGATTCTATTCTTAAATTTTATAATTTATAAAAAAAATTGTACTTTGAAAGTGCAGCATAAACAAAAAAGAGAAATACATTGAAAAAAAACCTTATTCTATATTATTTATTTTTAATTATTATCTATTACAACATTTCATCTTATCAAGAGGAAGAATATAATTATTATGATGAAACTTTTTTTGCTGATTCTACATTTTCTTTTGAAGAACTTCATAATAAATTAGAACAAGCTTTATCAAATAAAAACTTAAAAAATTATGGTATTGCAATATACTCACTTGATAGAAATCATTATTATTTCTCAAAAAATATTGAAAGTCCGTTAACACCTGCTTCTCTTACGAAATTAGTTACTACTTATAATACAATTAAATTACTTGGTAAAGACTATAATTATTCAACTGAAATTTATTATGACGGCAAAATATTTTCTGATACATTGCAAGGTAATTTAATAATTAAAGGAGCAGGTGATCCATTAATTACAACATCTGATGTAGAAGTATTAGTAGATAAGGTAAAAAAATATGGAATTAATCATATTAAAGGAGATATTATTGCTGATGCACGTATTTTCGATAATATAAAACATAGAATTGATTATAGCGGTGATGCCGATGTAGTAGAGCCTACTCCACCAATTACAGGATTATCAATTGATAATAATACTGTTACAGTTTTGGTTACTGCAGGAGCTGGTACAAATGACAAACCACGCATCCAGGTGTTCCCGAAATCGCCGTATTTTAATATTATTAATGAATGTAAGATTATTTCACCAACAATAAAACGTAAAAAAAATGTAAGATCCAAAAGAAATAAAAGTCGCACAGAAAATTTAAAAATCTTAAATTATTATGGGGACCAATTAAGCAATCAAAATGTAAGCAAAGATCCAATTATTACTACTTCTAATAAGTTGACAAATTACCAAAATATATATGTAAGAGGAACTATTACTAGAAATACTACAAAATCTTTTCAGTATCATATAAATAATCCAAATTTAGCCTTTGTAGGAGTTGTGTATGAATTATTAAAATCTGCTAAAATAACAATAAATGGTAATTATAGAGAAGTAGGACCAAATGAATTAATCTTTTACCCAAATTTGATTTTTATAGGAGATTTAAAAAGAAGTATCTGGGATGTAATTAATCTTGTTAATAAAAACAGCAATAACTATTTAGCAGAAAATTTATATAAACTATATTTTAATCAAATTCAAAAGAATTCAAATATAAAATTAAATCAAATCAAAGATTCTATCTCGAAAGATTTATTTATCAAATGTGAAAATTGTAAAATAAATGATGGTTCGGGACTATCGAGAAGAAATTTAGTTACACCAAGTATGTTAATAAATTTGCTAATTAATTCTTATAATTCAGATTTCAAAGATTATTTTATAAGTTCTCTTTCTATTGCTGGTGTAGATGGAACTTTGAGAAATAGGATGAAAAATCAATTTACTTTTAATAATGTTTATGCTAAAACAGGTACTTTAAGAAATGTAAGCGGATTAGCTGGATACTTGAATTCATTAGATGGAGAAAAATTAGCTTTTGTATTTATTTTTAATGGTAATGATGTAGGATATTTCAAATCATTAGAAAATAAATTATGTGAAATATTATGCTCAATTAATTTTAGTAAATGAAAGATAATATCAAATCTATAATATTTAATTTAGTTTTAATTATTATTGCTATATTAATGCTCTTTCCAATGTTTTGGATGATATTATTATCACTTAAACATTATCCCGATGGGAATATTTCTTTATATAAATTACTTTTTTCTAATTATACCTTGTATAATTATGTAGATGCTTTAAAATCTGATAATTTCAGCAGATATTTTATAAATTCAGTTTTTGTATCATCTGTTGTAACATTAGGTAATTTGATATTTTGTTTGATGGTTGGTTATGCATTAGCAAGAAAATCATTTATTGGTAAAAATTTATTTTTTGCTTTGGTATTAGGTGTAATTATAATACCACCACACGTAATTATGATACCTTTGTATAGATTAATTGTTAGTTTTGAGTGGATAAATAGTTATTATTCACTAATAATACCTTGGCTGGTTACACCATTTGGTATTTTTTTAATGAAGCAATATATAGAAACATTACCAAAGGAAATTGAAGATGCAGCAAAAATAGATGGGGCAAATCAGTGGTATATTTTATTTAGAATTGTTGCACCATTATGCAAACCTATTTTAACAGTATTGGCAATATATACTTTTTTAGGGAATTGGAATTCTTTCTTATTTCCTTACTTATTCACTAACTCTTCAGATTATAGAACTTTACCTGTAGGACTAACATTTTACTTAGGTAAACAATCAATAGACTGGGGACATTTAATGGCTGGAGCAGGTATTTCAGCTATCCCGATCATTATAATTTTTATAATATTTCAAAAAAATATTATAAAAGGATTAACTGCAGGTGCTTTAAAAGAATAATTATAATATTCTTTGAATTACAAAACCAATATGCAATTTACCGTTTTCGAAAGCACTAACTCCACCGGTAATAAATTGAGATTGATTAATATTAATATTATTAGATAATTGTAATTTGAAGAAATGACCTGCTGTTTCTATTTCTACACCTATAGAATAACTATCGTAATATCTACGCCAACCGTTTAGAGTTGGATTTGCTTCTGCGACTATACTCCATCTTTCATTAAAATGATATTGAGCATATAATCCTAATGTTAATGAAGATTGCGGATCTATACAATCACAATTAGCATTATACAAAAATGAAGGCACTATTCCAAAACCAAATTTATTATCAATAAAAGTATTTGCAATTAAATTTGCATAAAATTGCCATAAACGTGATTTATCTTCGGGTTCGTTTATCTTTTTTGAATAATATGCTACTCCACCATTTAAAGCAATAGCAAATGGTATATCGTTTAGTTTGAATTCAGAAACTTTATATTTTAATTGTAAATCAATATTCCCTTCATTATTAGTTCTGCCAATTTGAGTAAATAATTCATCTGTAATACCATAGCCTAAGGCTAATCTCATTATTACTCCACCATCGAAACCGAATAACTCATTAATACCTTCTGATATTGGTGTAGTAAATTTATGAGAGATGTGAAAATAAATATCACCCTTTCCTAAAGTCTCTGCTGTAGGTAAATTTAAACTCTCAACAGAACTAAATAAACTTAATACTTCAGTAGTCTTTTCTTGTCTCTGCCAAGATTGAGCATATATTAAATTTGAAAATATAATTAATAGAATAAATATATAAAAATTTTTCATTATTATACCTTTAATTAACTTGTTTTAAATAAAAATCTACTTCCAATTTTATTTCTTCATTTATTCGTAGAAACATAAATTGTGGTACCTTAATATTAAAATCTGGTAATTTAATACTCCAATTAGCTTTAATTCTATAACCATTGTTATTTTTATAAATTGTACCATTAATAGTTATTTCTTTAGTTGTACCACTAATAAATTTATTTCCTTTAGCAGTAAATTGATACTCATTATCATTTATTTTTTTTGAATCTATTATTTTACCTTTAAAGTTAGTATATCTATATTTAGCTGTATTTAAATAATCTTCTCGCATATGTCTGTCTCGCAGAGCTATGCCAGTTTTTACAGAATTTAAATCTACTTCGAAATAAAAATCAGAATTTTTAAGATTTGAAATATCATCATTTATTAGATATCCATCTATTTTATCTGTTATGCCTTCAAAATCCTCCATAGGTGCATCAGAAATAAATTTTACTAAATTTTTTGCTGATTTATCTACATTATATTCTTTCGAATAGGAAGTGTAATAAGTAAAAAAGCATATTGCCAAAAGCAAATAAAACGACTTAAAATTAGTTGTTTGGTGCACCATTTTCAATCCATAATTTTAATGTATCAATATATTTCTGATTTAGACGACCTGTTGGGGGCATTACTTCACTTATATTCTGGGAAGATACTCTCTTAAATAAATAACTATTACTGCTATTCCCTGGCTCAATATACATCAGATTTAAAGTTGATTTTACTCCAACGATATTTTTATAAGCATTACCTTCTGATAAATCTAATCCTGCTGCTGCAAAAGTTCCAGTATGGCAACCAGAAGTAGCACATTTTTTATTGAATATATTTTTTTGTATAGATGTAAAATTACTATTAATTACTATATTAGATAAATCAGTTTCACACTCTGATACAATACCATCACTGCAAGATATTGCTAAAAAACTAATGATTATTAGTATATTTTTCATAAATTATTAAATCCAAGTTTGTTTAAAATTTTAATAACAATTTAAAAATTTATTATTTCTATTTTTACAAATTATAAAACGTTATTTTCAGTATTTTTGTTACAACAAATATTGTTTTTACTAAAAATAATTGGCATATTAATTGATTTAATTGTAAAACTTCATAATACAAGGAATAAAATGTTAGATAAAAATGAATTAACTATTATTGGAATAGATGGCGGTGGCACACATACAAGAGGGGTAATATACAGGGGTAATAACGAAATAACTTCAATGAAATCTGGTACTACACGAATAGGAGCTGTAGGAGTAGGCGAATCCTGTGAACGTACCTTAAATGTAATATTAGAATTATGTAAAAAAGCAGAAATAGAAGTTAGCGAAGTTGATGCAATTGTAGTAGGATTAGCAGGAGTATGGTTAGAAGAAGAGAAAAAACGCTCACAAACATTAATTAGAACATTAGGTAGGGGGCAGGGTGTTACTTTGCCTGATTTATTAGTTACAAGTGATGCAGAAATTGCTTTACAAGGTGCATTAGGTGAAGAAGATGGTATCATAATTATTGTTGGTACAGGATCAATTGCACTTGGTAGATTTGGAAAAGAGCTAATTAGATGTGGAGGATGGGGAATAGAATTAGATGACGAAGGTAGTGGAGCTTGGATAGGAAGAGAAGGTCTTACAAGTGTGGTAAGAGCTTTAGACGGTCGTGGAAAAGTTACTATATTAACTAATAAGATTATTGAATTATTTCCTACTGTTAGAATTGATGAACCTAGAACAATCGTAAAAGCATATGCTGAACGAGCTTTCGAATACCAAATGCTATCACCATTTATAATGCAAGCAGCTGAAAGTGGCGATGAAGTTTGTATGGATATAATTAAACGAGCTGCTCATCATTTAGTAGAACTACCAAAAGCAATCATCAAAAAAGCTAATAAGAGTAAAACAAATGTAGCTCTTTTAGGTGGAATAATAGAAGCTGATACATTATTGAAAAAATTAATAGAAAAGGAACTTGCTAAAGACGAAAGATTTAATTTAATTAACCCTAAAGGTAATCCGATAAATGGTGCTATTATTTTAGCATATAAAATGATAGAGCAAGATATTGATTAATAAAAATGTAACCTTTTGTTTATTTCAATTGTCTTTCAATTAGTTATTTTTTATTAAAATTTGTTTATTTACAAAAAAGATAGTAACTTTGATATTCTCAATAATAGAAATTTACTAATTGTTAATTTTATGTTAAAAATCTAAAGGTTACAAAATGAAAAAAATTTATTCCTTATTGGCAGTTACGATTATTTTAACTGTCAGCCTTATCGGTAAATCAAATTTAGAGCAAGCTGTAAATCCCGAGCAAAAATTTAATTTGCCAACTACAATGACTAAGGAAATGCTTTTAGCATTACCTGATAATGATATTCAATCAAAAGATTTACTACCCTTATTACAAGGTAAATATAAAATTGTTGATAGAACTGTTGATGTATATTTTAATTCTATGTTCCAAGCTACAACTCCAATAGCTTATGAACCAATTTCTAATACAATTTTTATGATACAAACTAATAGACTTTTAGCTCCTCCAGATACTTCTAAATTGACAGGCTATATTTATTTATATTGGTCAACAGATATGGGAGCTACTTGGTCTAAAGAAACTGTTTACGAAAGATTAGGCGATGTGCCTGTAAATGCTTCGATTGCAGTTACTAATCCAAAAGGATCTAAAAATCCACAAGAATGTTTTCCTGTAATTTATTCAAGATATTTTAGATATGATAATTTTAGTGCTTCCTATAGACTACAAGGTGGACTATTTTTATATCCAAATGGTGGTGGTTTGAATAAAGCAGGTTTTGATGAATATCCAGAAACAGGTCCGTTATCAAATAATCCTGGCTATGGTCAATGGTGGAGTATGAGCAAAATGCTATCATATAATAAACCAAATGATTCGTATGCTTATATTTATGGAACATTAAATCCACAAACAGGACAAAGATATGGATATTATGGCTTTGGTAATATTCATATTACAAACAATGGTGTAGAAGGTAACAATTCTACTATGCCTTTGGCTTGGGATTATACAAATTGGAGATTATCGGATGATCCATTACGTTCATATAATGGTCCTATGAATGTAGATGTAGATGCAAATGGTAATTTATATGCTTGTGTATTTAATTATTTCTCTGATTATAACGATAATTATGATAGAAGACCTGCTGTTTCTAAATCTACTAATAATGGAATTACTTGGTCTAATTGGGATAGAGTTCCTTTATCTTTGATAAATAAATATAAAGCCGATAGAGGTGTATTAATTTTCCAACCAAATTATTATATTTTCCCTAATGGTTCACCTGCTTCTTATGGTTTTGCTGTTACAGGAAATGATGAATATACTTTTATTTTTACTGCAGCATTAGCTATTAATTCTAATCAACAATATGATGAAGTTAGATTAATTGAAGTATTCAAGAAAAATGGTGAATGGAACATTAGAGACATACATACTGCTAATAATTTCTTAGCTCCTTATATTATGGAAGATACTACAGGGAATGCTACAGCTGAAATAGTTGATAGATTCGATTTGAATCCTCGTGGATGGGAAATTCAATTAGCTAAAACATCTGACAATAAAAATCTTTTATTAAAATTTGTTGACCAAAGGAAAGATTTAGCACCACTTATCGAAGGTTTTAATCTAGTTGGTGGTGGATTAGTTGATACTATTCTTGTCTCAGATATTTATGTTTCTTATAGAGATGCTGCTAATACAACAGGATGGGCACCTATTAAAAATGTAACAGATGATTATTGGAATAATAAAGTTACCTGGATACCTCAAATAATTCCAAGTTTAACAGAAGTTCCAATTATAGAACACGTTACAGTAAGATTTAATAATCCGCAAAACCCTAGATTTATTAATAAATATCCATATGTAATACAAAACTATATTATAGATCCCGGTGTAAGAAATGAAATAGTTTTTGCTACTTTCGATGCTACTAATCCAACAAAAATTGCTGATGAAGTATTAATGAGACCAGAAGGTGTAATTGGTTATCCAGTATCTGTAGAAGAACAAATCAACATCAATGTAAATACATTTTCGATTTATCCAAATCCAGCTAATGATATTGTAGAATTATTATACGAATTAGATAAATCTGCTAATGTTAAAATCGAAATTTTCAATAATTTAGGTCAATTAGTAAAAACTGTTAAAAATTATATGCCTACAGAACCAGGAACTAAAGCAATAAATGTAAATGTAAATGATTTATCTACAGGCGTTTATTACGTTACAATTACTGCAAATGGCAAAAAATTAACTAAAATGTTGAATGTTACAAGATAGTATTTATTAAACATATACAAAGGGGCTATTTAAAGCCCCTTTTTTTATTACAATGATTGAAAGCATAGAATTTAGTAAATTAAAATATTTTTCGAAATTATTTATAGATTTTATTAATGGATCTAATGATATATTAGATTTTTTCGATAATAATAGTTTTGAAATTAAATTCGAGAAAAGACTAAAAGAAACTGAAAATAAGAGAACATTTATTATTGAAGCAATTTATAATTCAATAACAAAAATTAATTTATCTGATAAACAAAAATCAAATTTAGAAAGCTTAAAATTATCTAATACATTATTAGTTATTACTGGGCAACAACCTGCAATTTTTGGTGGTCCTCTTTATACCATTTATAAATCATTAACTGCTATTTTTTTATGTAATAAATTAAATGAAGAATTTCAAAATTATTACTTTGTACCTATATTTTGGATAGAAGACAATGATAGTGATACAGAAGAGATAAATAATGCTATAATATTAGATAATGAATATAATTTAATCAAAAATTACATTGAAATACCTAAGAAAAAAATATATTCTCAAATTAAAATATCC
>Ga0308419_1000147_pt1 | contig 57476 bp, 55 predicted proteins | sample HotsprSampleMS50_FD_203674 | JGI IMG/M metagenome (GOLD analysis project Ga0308419, IMG submission 203674) | Hot spring phototrophic mat microbial communities from Mushroom Spring, Yellowstone National Park, Wyoming, United States - 20090730_MS50 ... | reverse complement strand
GCATCCTCCACATCAAGGCTACCAGGAACAGGGAATCCTAGATACACGCCTTCCTTGGCCCGATCCCCGCACCCCGCACCAGTAGGCCCATTTCTCGACTCGTTGCCTATGGACTGTCGAAGTCGGGGTCACCCGGCTCCGCTTTGCGACGGGCACCTCGGCCCGGGTGTCGCGGTTCCCGGTGGAGCGGGTAGTCGGTGCGGGCGGAGGGGCCGACGCTGCCTCGAGTGGGCGCGAGAGCGACGGGACGGCGGTGGCCGGGTCCGGGCGCCTTTTCGGCGGGCTCTGTTCCGTCGCCCTCAAGGGAGCCTTGGCCAGGGTGGTCGAGGAAGGCACCGGAGCCCCGGCGGGGGTCCTACCCGGAATGGCAGGTAAGACCGGGACGGTCGAGACGGGGCGGAGCGATGCGACCGGCAGGGAGCTCTATCTCGGTTGGTTCGCCGGCTTCTGGCCCGTCTGGGACCCGCGCCTGGTGGTGGTGGTGCTCGTCGAGGACACGACGGAGGGTGGCCCGCAGGCGGCCGCGGTGTTCGGGGAGATACTCCGGGAGGTGCAGAAAAAGGACAAGGGAGGGACCGGCTAGGACAGGCACCGCCGCTCCGGACGGCAGTAAGATGTCAACTGCTCGCCTGGAGGGATACGGCAGGTGTTATCCTGGCTTGTCGCGGCCGCGCCCTGGCTTCTGGGCACGGCCATCTTGCTCGCCGCTCGGGCGGAGGGCCCGGTGGACCGGGACGGCCGGCGCGGTCGGGGCTCGAGCGTCGGCTACGTGTCCAACCCGGGGACTTTCCCCCGCCCGCTCTCGAGCGCCGAGGAGGCGCGCTACCTCAAGGAGATGGCCGAGGGGTCGGTGGAGGCCCGGAACATCCTCGTCGAACGCAACCTCCGCCTCGTGGCCCACATCGTCAAGAAGTTCGCCAACACCAGGGTGGAGACCGATGACCTCATCTCCATCGGGACGGTCGGCCTCATCAAGGGCATCAACACGTTCAAGCCGGAGAAAGGGACGCGCCTGGCGACCTACGCCGCCCGGTGCATCCAGAACGAGATCCTCATGTACCTGAGGTCCATCCGTCCCGAGCGGGCCGAGGTCCACCTCCACGACCCTATCGGGGTCGACCGGGAGGGTAACGAGCTGACCCTCATGGACATCCTCTGCACGGACCAGGACGCCGTCCCCGACGAGGTGGGCGACCGGCTGGATGAATCGGCGCTCCGGCGCAGGGTGGAGGACCTCACCGCGAAGGAGCGCCTGGTCCTCGAACTCCGCTACGGCCTGGGGTCGGGCGTGGCCCAGACGCAGCGAGAGATAGCCAGGGAGCTGGGCATCTCCCGGTCCTACGTCTCACGCATCGAGAAGAAGGCCCTCGGGCGGCTCCGGCGGGAGCTCAGGGCGGAGGTGTGACCGGAGAGCTGGCGGCCGCCAGTCCTCGGGCTTGTGGTATAATGGATGGACCTTGGACGAGCCTAGCGTCGCGGGGAGGTGCCCCGGGCCTGCCCTTCTGGGAGAACTTGGTCCCGCACGAGTACTACCGGTCCATCTACGACATAGACCTCGAAGGGCTGAGTGCCCGGGGGATAACCGGTCTCATCCTCGATTTGGACAACACGCTCGCGGCGTGGCGCTTCGGTGAGCCGGAGCCGCGCCTGGCGGCCTGGGTGGCCCGGGCCAAGGAGGGCGGGCTCAGGCCTTACATCGTCTCTAACGACCTCGGCCCACGCGTGGAGCTGTTCTCACGGTATCTCGACATACCCGGGCTGGCGCGGGCCGGGAAGCCCAGGCGCCGGGCGTTCCGGCAGGTCCTCCGCGAACTGGGCCTCCGTCCGGAGCAGTGCGCGGTCGTGGGGGACCAGGTCTTCACCGACATCCTCGGGGCCAAGCCACTGGGGCTGCACACCATCCTGGTGGTGCCTGTCTCGGACCGCGAGTTCATCTGGACCAGGCTCGTCCGGAGGCTGGAGAGGCTCCTCGTGGGCCGCCTCCGAGCCCGGGGCCGACTCGGTCCTCCGGTGAGCCGGTCCGAAGCCTCATCTGAGCAGGCACCTACCGAGGAAGGGAGACCTGGGGATGACGGGACGTGAACCTCTCGCCTTGGCTTCGGCCGCGGTCTTCGGTCTAGTGGTCGGCAGCTTCCTCAACGTCTGCATCTGGCGGCTTCCCCGGCGGCAGTCGGTGGTCGTTCCCAGGTCCTATTGCCCGGCCTGCGAGCGTCCCCTGCTCTGGTGGGAGCTCATCCCCCTCCTGAGCTACGTCTTCCTGGGCGGGAAGTGCCGCACTTGCGGCGCCCGTATCTCCCCGGTGTATCCCCTCGTCGAGGCGGGTAACGCTCTTGTCTACGTGACGTCCCTGCTGGTCTGGGGCTGGACGGTGCGCGCCGCGGCTGCTGCCCTCTTCGGCTCCCTGCTCATCGTGGTCAGCGTGGTCGACGGACGGCACCGCCTCATCCCCGACCGGGTGACCGTCCCGGGGATGGTCTGTGGCCTGGTCCTTTCCGCGCTAGACCCGACGGTCGGCTGGTGGCGGGCGGCCGTGGGGCTCCTCCTGGGCGGTGGACTCCTCCTGGGCATCGCCGTGGCCACGGACGGCGGGATGGGCGGGGGGGACGTGAAGCTCGCGGCGATGATGGGTTCCTTCCTGGGTTGGTCCTCACTCTTGGCGGCTCTCCTGGTCGGGTTCGTCCTCGGGGCCCTGTGGGGCGGGGCCCTGGTCCTGGCCGGGCGGAAGGGACGCCGGGACCAGATGGCCTTCGGCCCGTTCCTGGCGACCGGCGGCCTTTTAGCCGCTTTCTGGGGGCCGGCCCTGGTGGTCTGGTATACGGGGCTCCTGTGAGCCGGGCCGGGCTTCTCCTGGCCGGGCCGGTGGCGCCACGACCTTAGCTGGAGGTCGGAATAGGTGGGCTTGAAAGAGGCCAAAGCCGCGGCGTGCCGAGCCGTGGAGGACCTGGCGGGGACGCTGAAGGTCACGAGCCGGTCCATCTACGAGCATCCCGAGCTCGGCTTCCAGGAGCGCTTCGCCGCGGGTCTTCTGACCGGGCTGCTCGAGTCCTCCGGGTTCACCGTGACCAGGGGGGTGGCCGGCCTGGAGACGGCTTTCGTGGCGTCCTGGGGCTCGGGCAGTCCCGTCGTCGCCCTCCTGGCCGAGTACGACGCGCTCCCGGGTGTCGGCCACGGCTGCGGCCACAACATCATCGGCACCGCGGCAACGGGGGCCGCCCTGGCGGTCAAGCGGGCGGCGGGGCCCGCCGGAGGGCTGCCGGGGACGGTGCTGGTCGTGGGCTGCCCGGCGGAGGAGGGCGGCGTGGAGGGGGCCGGGGGCAAGGTGGTCCTCGTCGAGGCCGGCGTCTTCGAGGACGTGGACGCCGCACTCATGGTCCACCCCGCCAACGTCGACGCTGCGAGCGGGACGTCCTCGTGCCGTCTCGCCTTGGAGATAGCCTTCACGGGCAAGGCCGCCCACGCGGCCGGGGCACCCCACGAGGGGGTCAACGCCCTGGAGGCCGTCATCCAGACCTTCAACGCCCTCAACGCTCTGCGGCAGCACCTGCCTCAGGCGGTCCGCGTGCACGGCATCGTGGTGAAGGGGGGCGAGGCCCCGAACGTGGTGCCCGACACGGGGGTCATCCGCCTCTACGTCCGAGCCCCGACGCTCGCCGACCTTGGGCCCGCGGCGGAGAGGGTCAAGGACTGCGCCCGCGGGGCGGCCATGGCGACGGGGTGCACGGTCGCCTTCAGAGAGTTCGCCAGGACATATCTCGACCTCCGGGTGAACCAGCCTCTGGAGGAGACTTTCGGCAGGAACATGTCCGCCCTGGGTCGTCCCCTGGGGCACCCGGCGGACGCCGGACGGGGGACAGGGTCCACCGACATGGGGAACGTGAGTCACGTCGTCCCGGCCATCCACCCCTACGTGGCCATCACCGACCGTCCCGGGGGTGCCGTCTCCCACTCCCGCGAGTTCGCCGACGCGACGGTCTCCCCCGCGGGTGAGGCCGCCCTCCTCGTGGCCGCCAAGGCGTTGGCCATGACGTGCCTGGACCTGATACTCTCCCCGGAGACCCTCACGGCCGTCCGGGAGGCCGGCCCCCGGCATCGGGTGTCGGCCGCCTCGCTCCGGGGCCCGGGTGCCGGGAAGACATGCGGAAGGGAGTGACGGGTGTGCCGGGAGTGACGGGTGGACAACAAGTGAAGGTCGTCACGGACAGTGTCTCGGACCTGCCCGACGCGGTCCTGAGCGAGCTCGGGGTGGACATGGTACCCCTGACCGTCCGCTTCGGGGCGCAGGAGTTCCTGGACCGGGTGGACTTCGGGACGGACGAGTTCCTCGAGCGGCTTGTCCGGACGGACCAGCCGGTGCGGACCTCGCAGCCGCCCCCGGGGGCTTTCGTGGAGGCCTTCCGGAAGGCCGGGCGGGACGGGCGGGCGGTGGTCTCCATCCAGCCCTCCATGAAGTTCAGCGGGACCTACCAGTCGGCTTGCATCGCCCGCGACATCGTCGCCCCCGAAGGCTACCGGGTGGAGGTCCTCGACACGCGGAGCGCTTCGATGGGCCAGGGCTGGGCAGTCATCGAGGCAGCCAGGGCGGCCCTCGCGGGTCAACCGCTGCAGAAGGTCGTCGAGCAGGCCCGCGAGGTCTCCCGGCGCATGCGGGTCTTCCTCACCGTGGACACCCTGGCCTACCTCCACCGCAACGGGCGGCTCGGGCGGGTCCCGGCAGCCCTCGGCTCGCTCCTCAACCTGAAGCCCATCCTCACCGTCCGCGACGGTGAGCTCGGCTTGTGCGACGCGGTCTCGGGTGCGGAGAGGGCCTTCAGCCGGCTGGTGGCGACGATCTCGCGCCGGATCAAGTTGGGGGCCCGCGTCGCCCTGGCCGTGGTCCACTCGGCTGCCCGGGACCGGGCGGAGCAACTGCGCCACGAGCTCGGCCGCCTGTACGATGTCGTCGAGTCGATCATCACCCAGACCGGTCCGGCCATAGCCGCCAACACCGGGCCTGGGGCCTACGGGGCCATGCTGTACGAGGTGGACTAGGTTGGGTGATGTCCGCACGGTGCGCACGGCCTGCCCGCTGGACTGCTGGGATAACTGCGGGCTCTTGGTCGAGGTCGAGGACGGCCGGGTCCGGGGGGTCCGCGGCGACCCGCAGCACCCGGTCACGCGGGGGCGCGTCTGCGCGAAAGCCCGTTTCCAGCTCGACCGGCACCGGTCACCGGACAGACTCACCCGGCCATTGGTGCGGGTGCGCCGTACCCAGGGCCGCCGGGACGCCCCGGGCTCGACCCTGGACCTGGCTTCGGGCGAGCTCCATCCCGCGACCTGGGACGACGCCCTCGACCTCGTGGCCGGGAGGCTCCTTGAGGCGCGAGAGCGGTACGGGAGCCCGGCCGTCCTGCACTACTGGGACTCCGGCTCTATGGGTCTGCTGAAGGGGCTCTACCGACGCCTCTTCAACCTCTTCGGCGGGGTCACCGAACCCAGGGGCAGCCTCTGCTGGGGGGCCGGCCTGGCCGCCCAGGAGGCCGACTTCGGGCGCGTCTTGGCCCACGACCCCCGCGACCTCGCCCGCTCCGGGGCCGTCTTCGTCTGGGGACGCAACCCGGCCGACACCAACACCCACCTGATGCCCTTCCTGCGTGAAGCCCGCCGGCGCGGCGCGCCGGTGGTGGTCATCGACCCGCGGCGGACGGCGACGGTGGACGAGCTCGGGGCCTTCCATGTCGCGGTCCGGCCCGGGACGGACGCCTTGCTCGCCCTCGGTCTCGCCGGGGAGCTCATCCGCCGGGGCGACTACGACCGCGCCTTCTGCCGGGACCGGGCCCTCGGCTTCGAAGCCTACGCGGCGACCGCCCGCCGGGTCGGCCTGACGACGGTCTCCGAGCGCTGCGGTGTACCCCTGGAGGACGTCGAGAGACTCGTGTCCCTGCTCTCGCCTTCGGGCACCGGCCGGCGGGAGAGACCGGTGGCCTTCCTCCTCGGCTACGGCCTCCAGCGCCACCGCCGCGGCGGGGAGGCCGTCCGGGCCATCGACGCCCTGGCGGCCGTGGCGGGGAGTATCGGGCGACCGGGCGGCGGGGCGAACTACGCCAACCGTCACGCCGAGGGGCTCCTGCGCGACCTTGCCTCCGACGGGCCGGCCGCCTCGAGACGGCTGGTCGACCGCCCGGCACTCGGCCGCGTGCTGGAGAGGTTGGGAGCCCTGGCCGGGCCGGTCCGCGGAGGCGAGCCCGGCACGGACGGGCCCGACGGGGAAGTCCCGACGGACGGGCCCGACGGGGAAGTCCCGGTGGAGGTCTTCTTCTGCGAGTGCGCCAACCCGGTGGCCCAGCTACCCGACTCCAGGAGGGTGGTCTCCGGGCTCTCCCGGGTGCCTTTCAAGGTCGTGGTCGAGCTCCGTCCCACCGACACCACCGCCCTGGCCGACGTGGTCCTCCCGGCGGCGGACGTCTTCGAGGATGAAGACCTCTTCTTCTGCTCCTGGCACTCCTTCTTCACCTGGGGTGTACCGGCCGTCGCGCCCCAGGGGGAGGCTCGCCCCGACACGGAGATCGTTGCCGCGCTCGCGGAACGACTCGGCCTCGGTGAGAGGTTCCGGCGGAGCCCGGCCGAGTGGGTGGCCTACGCCCTCGAGCCGCTGGTACGGGCCTACCCCGACCTCGCCCCGGGCGGCGACGTCATGAGACTGCGGGGGACGACGTTCCCCAACCCTGCCGCCCGGGAGGTCCCGTGGGCCGAGGGGGAGTTCGGCACCCCCAGCGGCCGTTTCGAGTTCGGGACCGACTGGCCGTCCGCGACCGAGGCGCTGGAGGGCGGTCCGGTGGGGCGGCCGGTGCCCGAGGCCGAGGAGCACCCGGACGCGGGTGCCGGGCCGGAGGGAAGCCCGCGGCAGGACGGGCTCCTTTTCCACCTCATCACCCCCCAGCATCGCCTGACTCTGCACTCGCAGTTCTACGACAAGGTCCTCGAGCGAACGGGGGGGCGGGACGGGATGCCCGCGCTCCACCTGCACCCGTCGGCCGCAGCGGCCCTCGGTCTGGAAGAGGGAGCGCGGGTGTCGGTCGAGACGGACCAGGGTCGCCTTGAGGCGCGCCTCGTCCTGGACCGCGGGCTGCGCCCCGACACGGCATGCCTGTATTCCGGCGGCTGGGTCGGACTCGGAGCCCGGGGCCGCCCGACCTCGGCCAACCTCCTGACCCCCGACCGGCTGACCGACATGGGCTGCCAGGCGGCCTACTACGACTGCCTCTGCCGGGTCTTGCCGGCCGGGAGGGCCGGGGTGGGCGGCCCACCGGAGAGCTAGCGTCCGACGCCGGACCCGCCGGGGGGTCCGGACCGGGCTCCTAGTCGCTCAGGACGAAGGCGAGCTCTTCTTCCGCACGACGCACCCTGAGCCGGAGCGTCACCGAGGCCTGTCCGTCGGGTCTGCGGGCAACGACGAGGATCTCGTACTCACCCGAGGGCGTCCCGTCGGGTACGGCCACCCCGCCATCCCAGACCTGCCTTCCGCCGGTCCGACCCGCGAGGCGTAGCGTCGTCGTGACCGGACCCGAGGGCCAGGGGAAGACCGCGGCGCAGCCGGTCGCGTCCAGGTTGGGCCAGGCCTTCACCCCGACGGCCGCACCAACCGTGACCGGGTTCGGTTCGAGCTGGGCGGTCACGGTGAATTCCCCCACGGTGAAGGTCGCCGCGGCGGTCCGGACGGTGTCCGGGTAGTGGGCGGTGAAGCTCGCCAGGCACGGTCCAGGTGCGGCGCCGGGGGGGACGGCGAAGACGGTCTCCCACCCCGACGCCGTCTGGTTACCGCGGGGCGGGCGGAGGTCGAGGGCTCCGGCTTCGGGGAAGGAAGACAGGGTCACCGTGACCCGCAGGGCCGGGCCGGTGGTGAACGCGCCGAGCCGGACCGTCCCGCTCGGCAAGACCCAGGCCGGGTGCGCGTACCCCGACAGGGACTTCATTTCCACGCTGATGGGCTTGCGGGCCGACCAGTGGCGCTGGCCGTAGCGGTCCTCGAGCCAGCCCTGGTAGTAGTAGACCGACGGGGGGAGGAGACGGCCGCTGCCGTCCCGCCCGTCCCAGACGACTTCCGCCGGAGGGGCAGGCCCGGCGCCGGCCGGACGGAGGTCCCTGAGCACCCGGCCGGAGGCGTCGAGGATGAAGAGGTCCCAGGCGCGGGCGTTGCGGTTGACCAACGACCCGAGGCGGATGGTCGTGGTCTCCTCGATGCCGTCACCGTCTGGCGAGAAGGGGCTGGGCTGGGCGTCGGTCAAAAGCAGGCACGACCGGTAGAGGACCGTGGCCGCCTCGGCGTTGGTCAGGACGTTATCGGGGCGGATGGTCCGGTCGGGGTAGCCCTGGATGATGCCCAGGATGATGGCCGTGGCCATCGCCTGGCGGTAGGACGGCGGCACGTTCCGGCCGTCATGGAACTGTCCGAGGTACTGTGCAGCCTTCGAGGGCTCGAGAGAGGCTGCGTAGTCGGCGAGCCCGAGGGCCCGGACGAGCGCCTCCACGGCCCGCGCCCGGGTCAGGAGGTCTACCCGGCGGCGGGGGGCCGGCAAGGTCCCGCCGGCACCGGTGGCCGTGGCCTGCTCCCGGAGGAGTTCGTCCGAGACGTCCGGGGGAGGGAAGGGCGGTCCGGGGAACACGCGGCGGAGCATGTCCCCGAAGACGGGCGGGCTCGTCCAGCGGTCAGGCCCGAAGGGTCCGGGACGCGACCACGTCTCCGTGGTGAGAGGCAGGGTGTACGGCGGAGGGGTCACCCCTTCCCGCCAGAGGGTAGCGATGTAGGTCCGGGCCCAGTGGCCGTCGACGTCCGTGTACCACGGCCCCCGGATGCGCTGACCCTCGAGGGCGGTGCTGGCGACGAGGAGACCCGCCGCCCCAAGACATGACGCCGTTCCGACGGCGACGGCGGCGAAAAGGTAGACGCTCCGAGGCAGTGTGCGCGTCATTGTCCTCACCTCCTCCGCCGGGACTGTCGCGTCCCCCGGCGGGGGCCGGGCCATTGGCTGCCGCCGGCTGCGCTCCTCCTGCGAACGTTGGCCGGGTGGTCCGGCAGACCCCGACGCCTGGTCGAATGGCCACGACCCGCGCGCTGACCGGCGCGGCAGGTGACACCAGCCACCCGGTCCGTCGGCCCGGGTCGAAGGATGCGCGTTGACGTGTCCGGGCCGGGCCGCCTAGAATGACCCCGCCTTCGCTCCCCGCCCTCAGGTCCCCGCACCCCCGCGCGTCCCGTTCCCGCCGGACCCCTCGACCCGGGGTCCCGACTCCAGGCTGGCAACGCAAGTCGGCAACGCAGGCTCACAACGGACGGGGGGATGACCCGTGCGCTTGGTGCTCGGCGCTCGAGTGCGCCATCTCATCCTCTGCCTCGTGGCTGCGGTCCTGACCGGAGTGTTCGTGGAGGTCTACCTGGCCGGGCTCGGAGCCCGCGTCCCGGTGGTGGTCGCGGCCCGGGACCTGCCGGCTCACACGGTCCTTGAGGAGGGGCTGGTGAAGGCCGTGCTCCTGCCCAAGGCGGCGGTGCACCCCGGCGCGGTGCGTAAGGTGCCGGACGCGCTCGGCCGTATCACCCTGGTGCCCAGGGCGGCCGGGGAGCAGCTCCTGACGGCGACCCTCGTCGAGGGCGACGCATCCGGGCCGTTCAGGGCGCGCCTGGCCGCCGAGGAGAGGGCGCTCTTCCTGCCCTCTTCCGCTGCGGTGGGCGGGTGGCTCGGCGTGGGGCGTGGGGACTTCGTCGACCTCACCGTCGCCCTCGACGGGGCGGCGGTCTGTCTGGCACAGGGTGTCGAAGTCCTCGAGGTCGTCTTCGAGTCGGCGGCTGTCGCCCTGCGTCGCAGCGAGGGTGTGCCCGCTGGGGTGTACCTACGGGTCACTCCGGCGATGGCGGAGAGACTCGTGCTGGCCGTAGAGAACGGGAAGGTCTACGTGGCGGTGGAGGGGTGGGGCGGGGTGCCGGTGCCCAGCCCGGGAGTGTGGCTGGACCAGCTGTACTCGGGGGGAGGGGCCTTCGGTGAGGTTACCTTGCCCTAGAGGGACGCGGGTCGTCGCCGTGACCCGAGACCCGGGCCTGGTCGCCGCCCTGCGTGAGGACGACGGGGTGACCCTGGTCGCCCACGTCGAGGATCCGGCCGTGGCCCTGGTGATCGCCACGGGGGGGAGCGTGGGTGCGGTGGTCGCGGACGAGGACGCGGCCGGCGAGCTGAGCCGTCTGTGGGGGGCGCGTCGGCGCGTATCCCCAGGTGGCGGCGAGTTGCCCCCGCTTTACGTTCTCCGGCCGACCCCAGGTTACAGTCTGGTGCCGGAGGTCGGTGACGCCGGGGCCGTCGAGGCGGCGACCGACGCGGCTTCCGAGAAGGGCCAGCCGCGGAGCCTCCGCGACTGGTGGCTGGCGAGCCAGGGGCTTTGCGCCGGGGGAGGCGAGCGGAGCGGGGTGCCGAGACAGCACCCCGCGCCACCCGGCCCGGGGGCCACCCCGGCCGGCCCGACTGCCCCGGTGCCGGAGGTCCTGATGCGCCAGGCCATCGTCGTGGTGAGCCCGAAGGGCGGCGTGGGGAAGACCTTCCTTTCCGTGAACCTGGCCGCAGCGCTCGCCCGCCACACCGGGTTCCGGACCGTCCTCGTGGACCTGGACCTCGGGTCCGGCGACGCCGCGGTCCAGCTCGACCTTATCGGGCGGCCGACAATCGCCGACCTGGTCCCGTACGTGTCCTGCCTCGAGCCGACCCATCTCGAGCGGGTGGTGGCGACCCATCCGGGCTCACGCCTGGACATCCTCCTGGCTCCCGCGAAACCGGAAGCCGCCGAGCTGGTCGGACGCGAGCACGTGGGAACCCTTCTCCGTCTGGTCAAGCAGAGGTACGACTTCGTCGTTGTCGACACGCCCCCTAACCCGGGGGACCCGATGGTACCCGAGGCACTCGCGGAGGCTACCGCGGTCGTCCTCGTCTCCACTCTGGACGCCGGGGCACTTCGCCGGTGCCGACTGTTCCTGGAGGCGGCCGGCCGGGGTGACGCCCGGTTCGTGTCCCGGCTGTCTCTCGTGCTGAACCAGGTCCGCGAGGGAGGCTGTCTGGGGTCGGACCGCGCGGCTGCCTTCATTCTAGGGGCGGCCAAGGCGCGGACGGTCGTGGTGCCCGACGACCGGGAGGCAGTCGAAAGGGCTGTGTTCGAAGGCACGCCGCTGGTCATCTCCGAGCCGTCCCATCCGGTCTCCCGCGCCGTGTTCGGATTGGCCAACCACTTCTGTCCGGTCTTCGGAGCCCTTGTCGGGGACGGCCGCGGGCGCCGGTGGCACCTCGGACGCATCGTCGAGACGCTCCGGAGGTGGTGAGGCCGGTGGAGAGTCCGGACGGCGCCCGGGACGTGCTCGAGGTCGTGCGTCGGCGTCTGGTCGCGACCTACCCCGACCTCCTCTCCCGGGCCCGCGGAGACGAAGCCGGCCGGGAAGGCCTCCGCCGGGCCATCCGTCACGTCCTCGTCAGCGAAGGATTGGCTCGGGACCGGGCCTCCCGCGAAGAGCTCGCGGAACGGATCCTGGAAGAGATAGCCGGCTACGGGCCGCTCGGACCCCTCCTCACCGACCCGGCGGTGACCGAGGTGATGGTCAACGGCCCAGACCGGGTGTACGTCGAGCGGGCCGGGCGTCTGGAACGGGTGGACGTGGCCTTCCGCGACGCGAGCCACATCCTGGACTTGGTGGACCGCCTCCTGGCCGGGACGGGCCGGAGGGTGGACCTGAGTCAACCCTACGTCGACGCCCGGCTTGCGGACGGCTCAAGGCTGAACGCGGTCATCCCGCCGGTAGCCGTGGACGGCCCGGCCTTGACCCTCAGGCGCTTCGGCCCCAGGGCACTGACCGCGGACGACCTGGTGCGGCTGGGCACCCTGCCGGCGGCTTTGGAGCGCACGCTGCGCCGTGCGGTCAGGGGCCGGCTCAACGTGGTCGTGTCGGGGGGAGCCGCCACCGGCAAGACCACGCTCCTCGGTGTCCTGGCGGGGTACATCAGGCTCGACCGCGAGCGGGTCGTGACCATCGAGGACGCGGCGGAGCTCCGGCTGGCGGACGGCAACGTCGTCCGCCTGGAGTGCCGACCGCCGAACATCGAGGGCCGTGGACAGGTTGACCTGAGGCAGCTCGTCCGCAACGCCCTCAGGATGCGTCCGGACCGCATCATCGTGGGCGAGTGCCGGGGGGCGGAGGCCTTCGACATGCTGCAGGCGATGAACACCGGGCACCCGGGGTCGATGACCACCGTCCACGCCAACGGCCCTGCGGACGCACTGCGACGGCTCGAGATCATGGTTCTCATGGCGGGGGAGGGCCTCCCTCACGCTGCGGTCCGGGAACACATCGGCTGGGCCGTCGACCTCTTGGTGCACCTCGTGCGGCGGCCCGACGGCTCGCGGCAGGTGGCGGATGTCTGCGTGGTCCAGGGTTACGACCGTCGGGAGGACCGCTACCGACTTGTGCCTGCCGGGGAGGTGCGGGACGGCGCCACGCTCCTGCCGCTGTCCCCGGCGCAACGGGAAAGGGTCGCGACCTACGCGAGTGAGGAAGAGGAGGAGGAGAGGAGATGAGCTCACCGTGGCTCGATGCCGGGGGCGCCGCCCGGTTCCTGGCGGGGGTGGCGGCGGCCGCGGCGGTTTTCACCGCCCTGCAGGGCATGGCCGGGGCAGTCGGTGCCGGACCCTGGGGGCGGACCCGGCTCGGCCGACTCGTCAGCCCGGCCTGGCCGGACCGGGCCGCCCGGACGGCACTGCGCCCGCCGGTGCGGTCCAAGCTGCCGGTCACAGGGCTGGCCGCCGTGCTGGCCGCCGCCTGGCTCCTCGCGGTCAGGCCGCTCGTCGGGGTCCCCGCGGCTGCGGCCTTCCTCTGGTTCGGTCTCGAGCGGTCCGCGGCGGGCCGGTCGGCGGAGCGCCGTCGGGTCAGGGCAGGGCTCGAGCAGGCCTTGGAGACCATGGTCGCCGGCCTGAAGGCGGGGCAGGGGCTGGTCGCCGCCCTGGAGGAAGCCCAAGAGCGGACGCCCGCACCCTTGGGTCCCGCCTTGGGAGAGGCGCTCGCCGCCTACCGGGCGGGCGTGTCCCTCTCCGGCGCCTTGGGTCGTCTCACGGAGAGGTGGCCTCTGCCGGAGCTTGCCTACCTGGGGGCGTGCCTGGAGACTCACGTCCAGACCGGCGGTGACGTCACGGTGTTACTGGTGAACCTGGGCGGGGTGGTGCGGGAGAGGACGAGGTTGGCCCGGGAGCTCGACTCCCGCACCGGCGAGGCGCGGTCGACCGCCACCGTCCTGGCCCTCTTGCCTCCCGGCCTCCTGGCCTACCTGGGCTCGGCGAACCCGGGGCAACTCGCCGTCCTGACCGGGAGTCCCGTCGGGACGCTCGCCGCGGCCTACGCCGCGCTGTCCTGGGTCGCCGGAGCGGCGGCCATCTGGTGGATGATGCGCTCGCTGAGGCGCGAGATCGAGGAGGAGTAGAGGATGGGCGTGGAGTCCGGAGTCCTCGGCGTGGCGTCCACCCTGGCCCGCCTTGTCGCTTCGCTGGCGGCGGCCGTTACGGCGTACGTTCTCGTGGCTGCTCTGAGCGGAGGCGGTGGCGAAGGGGACCGGCTGGAGAGGTTGGCGGCCCGGCATCGCCGGGACTCTCCGGACGGTTCCGGACCCGGTCCGGTCGCCGGATACGGGGCGCTGCTCCGAGGCAGGGGGGCTGTGAGGGAGTGGCTCCACCGGGCGTTCCCACCCGACGAGGAGGTCGAGGCCGCCCTGGCGGCCAGGAGCAGGCAGGGCCGGCCGGCTCGGGACCCCCTGGGGGTCCGTGTGTGGGCTCTGTCCGCGGGGACCTTGGCCGGGCTCTCGCTGGCGTTGCCGTCGCTCGCCACGGGCCGACCGCTCCCTTTGGCGGCCCTCGGCCTCACGGCTGCGGCCGCCCTCGCCGGCCCCGGCTTCTGGTTCAGGTACGTGCTGGCGCAGCATCGGCGCGAGGTCGCCCGGGAGCTCACCCGGGTGGCCGAGATACTTACGCTGGGGACCGAGAGCGGTCTTGGGCTCATCGAGGCCGTCCGTCTGGCGGCCGGGCTGTCCGGCGGCCCGGTGGGCCGGGCCCTACGCCTTGCGGTGGCGGAGATGGACGCCGGGCGCGAGACGGTGCCCGCTCTCCGGGCGGCGGCCGCCCGCGTGGGCGGTCACGCGATGGGGCTTTTCGTCGCCTCGGTCGTGCAAGGGTTGGAGCTGGGGACCCCGGTCGCCCGCGTCCTCCGTGCCCAGGCCGAGGCCCTCCGGTCCCGTCGGACTCAGGAGCTGGAGGCCGCCGTCGGGGCGCTGCCGCTACGTCTCACCGTGGTGACGGTCGTCCTCTTCCTTCCGGCCCTCTTGGTCCTGACGGTGCTACCGAACCTCTTGACCTTCCTTCAGGGGAGTTGGTGACGGTGGGAGAAAGTGTCCGAAAATTCATCTTTGTATGGACGATGGCCTGTAGGCGTCGCAAAAGGTGCTATCATTTTCTGAGCGGGCCTAGGCGCCAGCCTCCCGACCGACGTCGGGCCCAGCCTAGAGAGGAGAGGGGAAACCGAGCTTGCCACGGACCCTACAGACGATCGATGGGAACACGGCCGCCGCTCACGTGGCCTACGCCTACAGCGAGGTGGCCGCCATCTATCCCATCACCCCGTCGTCGCCCATGGGCGAGGCCTGCGACGAGTGGGCGGCCCAGGGCAGGAAGAACGTCTTCGGTCAGACGGTCCGGGTGTCCGAACTTCAGTCCGAAGCGGGCGCGGCCGGCGCCGTCCACGGTAGCCTGGCGGCCGGCGTGTTGACCACCACCTTCACCGCCTCACAAGGCCTGCTCTTGATGATCCCCAACATGTACAAGATCGCCGGGGAGCTCCTGCCGGGAGTCTTCCACGTCTCGGCGAGGGCCTTGGCCACGCACGCCCTGTCGATCTTCGGCGACCACTCCGACGTGATGGCTGCCCGGCAGACCGGCTTCGCCCTCCTGGCGTCAGGCTCGGTGCAAGAGGTCATGGACCTGGCCGCGGTTGCCCACCTCTCGGCCGTCCAGGGGCGGGTACCCTTCCTCCATTTCTTCGACGGGTTCAGGACCTCCCACGAGATCCAGAAGATTGAGGTGCTCGGGTATGACGAGCTCGCAAGCCTGCTCGACTGGGATGCCGTGGCCGATTTCCGGTCCCGCGCCCTGAGCCCGGAGCGCCCGCACCAGCGCGGGACGGCGCAGAACCCCGACACGTTCTTCCAGAACCGGGAGGCCTCCTCACGCTACTACGCAGCCCTGCCCGGTGTCGTCCTGGCCAACATGGAGAAGGTCCGGGCCCTCACGGGCCGCCGCTACGGCCTCTTCGACTACATGGGTGCGCCGGACGCCGAGCGCGTGATAGTGGTCATGGGCTCTGCCGGCGAGGCCGTGGAGGAGACCGTCGAGCACCTCAACTCCAAGGGTGAGCGGGTTGGCCTGGTGAAGGTCAGGCTTTACCGGCCCTTCTCCCGGGAGCACTTCTGGGAGGTCATCCCCCCGACGTGCCGGCGTCTCGCCGTGCTCGACCGGACGAAGGAGCCGGGGTCGGTCGGGGAGCCTCTGTACGCCGACGTCTGTGCGGCCCTCGCCGAGGCCGCCCAGTGCCCCGACCGGGCCAAGTGGCCGGGTGGACGGGGCTTGCCCGAGGTCTACGGCGGGCGCTACGGTCTGGGTTCGAAGGACTTCACCCCGGCCATGGTCAAGGCCGTGTTCGACAACCTGGCTGAGGCCAGGCCGAAGAACCACTTCACCGTGGGCATCGAGGACGACGTGGGCCGGACGTCGCTCTCCGTCGGCCCCGCCTTCGACGCGGCGCCGGCGGGGACCTACGCCTGCAAGTTCTACGGTCTCGGCTCCGACGGCACGGTCGGGGCCAACAAGAACTCCATCAAGATAATCGGCGACCACACGGACCTCTTCACCCAGGCTTACTTCGCCTACGACTCGAAGAAGTCCGGAGGTCTCACCATCTCGCACCTCCGCTTCGGCACCAGGCCGATCAAGTCCACCTACCTGGTGGAGCAGGCGGACCTCGTCGCCTGCCACCACCCCTCCTACGTCTACAAGTACGACCTCCTCTCCGACCTCAAACCCGGCGGGGTCTTCCTCCTCAACTGCCCATGGCGGGTGGAGGAGCTCGAGGCGAAGCTACCCGCCCCGGTGAAGCAGGCCATCGCCCGGAAGAAGGCCCGCTTCTACATCATCGACGCCGCCCGCATCGCCGAAGAGGTAGGGATGGGCGGCCGCATCAACGTCGTCATGCAGGCGGCGTTCTTCAAGGTCGCTGGGGTCGTGCCGGCCGGGGAGGCCCTCGGCTACATCAAGAAGGCCATTGAGAAGACGTACGGCCGTAAGGGTTCGGATATCGTCAAGAAGAACTGGGAGGCCGTCGACCGCTCCGTGGCCGCCCTCGTGGAGGTCGCCTATCCAGCCTCCTGGGCGGAGTCGCTAGACCAAGCCGCGGCGGCGGACGATCCCTTCTCGTCCGGCGCGGAGGGCGGGGCACCGTGCGGGTGGCTCGGAGAACTGCCCTCCGGTCCGAGAGCGGCGGCGGATTACGTGCGCCGGGTGGCCCAGCCGGTCCTCGAGCTGAAAGGGGACAGGCTGCCCGTCAGCGCCTTCACGCCGGACGGAGTCTGTCCGACGGGGACGACCCGCTTCGAGAAGCGCGGGATAGCCCTTGAGGTGCCGGTCTGGACGCCGGAAGGGTGCGCCCAGTGCAACACATGCGCCATGGTCTGCCCGCACGCCGCCATCCGCCCGTACCTCATCCGGCCGGAGAGGCTGGCCGGGGCGCCGGCGGGGTTCGTCACCACGCCGGCCAAGGGGCGCGAGGCGGAGGTCCGGGGGCTCCTCTACCGGGTCCAGGTCTCCCCGCTCGACTGCACGGGTTGCGGCAACTGTCTTGAGGTCTGCCCGGCCAAGGTGAGGCCCCTGCGGATGGTGCCCATCGAGGAGGGGGTGGCGGCGGAGGCGGACAACTGGAACTTCGCCGAGAAGCTACCGGACGTTACCGACGTGTTCCCGGCCGACACGGTCAAGGGCAGCCAGTTCCTCCGCCCGCTCTTCGAGTTCTCCGGGGCCTGCGCCGGCTGTGGGGAGACCCCCTACGTCAAGCTGGTCACCCAGCTCTTCGGCGACCGGATGATCATCGCCAACGCGACGGGCTGCTCTTCGATCTACGGTGGCAGCTCGCCGACCTGCCCTTACACGGTCGGCCCGGACATGCGAGGACCGGCGTGGGCCAACTCGTTGTTCGAGGACAACGCCGAGTTCGGGTACGGCATCGCCCTCGGGGTCGGGCAAAGGAGAGACCGGCTGGCCGATTTGGTCCGGCGATCACTTGATGCGGGCCTCGGCGGCGAGCTGGGGGAGGCCTTTTCGGCCTGGCTGGGCTCGATGGGGGACCCCAGGCGGAGCCGCGATCTAGGGGACAGGGTGAAGGCTCTCCTGCCGGCCGCTCGGGCTTCGGCAGCGCCGGCGGTGAGGGATCTACTCGACGAGATAGCCCAGTTGGTCGATTTCTTCGGAAAGTGGTCGGTCTGGATCGTCGGCGGGGACGGCTGGGCTTACGACATCGGCTACGGCGGGCTGGACCACGTCCTAGCTTCCGGGGCGGACGTGAACGTCCTGGTGCTCGATACCGAGGTCTACTCCAACACCGGCGGCCAGTCGTCCAAGGCCACGCCAACGGGTGCCGTCGCCAAGTTCGCCACGGCCGGCAAGCCGACCAAGAAGAAGGACCTCGGGCTCATGGCCATGACCTACGGCTACGTGTACGTCGCGTCGGTGGCCATGGGCGCGAGCCGCACGCAGCTCCTCAAGGCCCTCATCGAGGCCGAGAGCTACCCCGGCCCGTCGCTCATCATCGCCTACGCCCCCTGCATCAACCACGGCATCGACATGTCGCGGTCCCAGGAAGAGGAGAAGAAGGCGGTGGAGTCCGGGTACTGGGTCCTGTACCGGTACAACCCGCTCCTCGCCCAGACCGGGCAGAACCCGCTGACCATCGACTCCAAGGACCCGACCGGGAGCTTCCGCGACTTCATCCTGGGGGAAATCCGCTACTCCTCGCTCAGGAACATGTTCCCCGACAGGGCCGAGGAACTCTTCCGGAAGGCCGAGGAGGAGGCACGGGTGCGGCTGGAGAACCTGCGGCGCCTGGCGTCGGGACGGTAGACACTCCCGAGCCCGCGGGCGAAGCGGCAGGTAGGGCGGTGGGGCCACGGACCTGGGCCGGGCCCCACCGCGATTCCTGGGAGCCGGCTGTCGGACCCCGCGGCTTGCAGCCGGCAGGGCCGACACGGCTCGACGGCCCTGGACGTTGACCGGGAGCCCGGGCGGGTCTAGACTGGTCCCACCGGGACCCGGCACCCTCCGTCCGGAGTCATCCCCCGGTCCCGGGCCGGTTCCCATTCACCGGGACGCAGCCCCCGGCCGGGGAGGTGAACCCAGGTGTCCCGGCTGCACCACGTCCTCTTGACCACCCTGCGCCCTCTCGTCAGGCCGAGAGGGGAGCGCGGGGTGACCACCGCCGAGTACGCCCTCCTGCTGGCCTTGGTGGTCATCGTCCTCATCTCGAGCCTGACGAGCCTTGGTGCCACGCTCCAGGACAAGCTCCAGAGCATCATCGACACCCTCACCGGGGTCGGGCCTTAAGCCGCTCGCACGTGGAGAGGAGGGTTGAGCCATGCGCCGGACTACCCGGGAAGGCGAGTCCGGGGCCGTGACGGTGGAGTTCGTCGTGGTGGCCACGGTGCTCTTCCTCATCCTCTTCAGCCTCGTCGAGTTCGCCTTCATCTTCAACGCCCGCCTGGTCTTGACCGGGGCGGCGCGGGAGGGGGCGAGGAGGGCCGCGGTGGAGGGAGGGGTCACCGACGGGGTCCTGGAGTGCATCGAGGAGTACCTCAGACTGGGGAACGTGAAGCCCGAGGAAGTGGAGATTGACATAACGCCGCGGCAGGCCTCGTACGGGACACCCGTACGGGTGCGTCTCACCTACGCTTACCCGGTCATGACGGCGATGATGCGCTCGATGATCGGACCGACCGTCGTCCTGACGGCCGAGGTACTCTCCAGGGGCGAGAAGGTGAGGGCTCGGGGTGACTAGGGGCCGAAGACCGGGCCTGCGGCCCGGCCAGCCACGATTGCACGTTGCCGAGGAGACGGGGGCCGTCGCGGCCTTGGTGGCGCTCTTCCTGCCGTGCCTTCTGGCCGCGGCGGCCCTGGTCCTGGCCGCGGGGGCTCTGCTCGTCGCGAGGGCGCAGCTCCGCGCCGCGGCGGACATGGCCGCCCTGGCGGGGGCGCAGGACCTGGACTGGGACCTCCTCGCCCAGGGGGTCGTCTACCTCCGCGGAGAGGAGGCCGCCGCCGACGCTCTCGCCTGGCTCCGGGCGAACCTCGACGGGCGGGCCTTCCTCGAGGAGGGCCGGGCGGAGGCCTCCGTCCGGGTGCTCAACACCGTGGACCCGACCGGCTCGCCGGCCCCGGCGGCCTGCCCGGTGACCGGCCGACCGCTGGACGCGCCGACGGTCTGCGTCCTGGTGCGCGCCGAAGTCAGGCTCCCGCTCCTGCCGGGCCGGGTCACGGTCAGCGTGCACGCCGACGCGAGCGTGGTCGGGCGCCCGCCGTGAGCGTGGGAGGCCGGGATTGCGGGCCCGGCGGGTCGGTGGTACGATGGTCCCGATGGGACCGTCCACACCGGAAGGCCGCTATCCTCCCGAGGCCGGGCGGGTGGTGCGCGTCAGAGCGCCCACCTGGCCTGTGCACGTCGCGGTCCTGTCGGACACCCACGTCCCCCGGCGTGCCCGCCGCCTTCCTCCGGGACTGGCCGCGGGGCTGACCGGAGCCGCTCTGGTCCTGCACGCCGGCGACTTGGTCTGCGAGGACGTCCTCGAGGAGTTGGGTGCCGTCGCTCCGGTCCTCGCCGTCGCCGGGAACATGGACCCACCCGAACTGGCCCGACGCCTCGGCCGGTACCTCTTGGTCGAGGTCGGGCCGTGGCGGGTCGGCGTGACGCACGGCGACCTCGGCCGGGAGGGCACCACGGCGGAGCGGGCTCTCGCCGCCTTCGCGCGCGAGGGTCCCTCGGCCGTGGACGTCGTCGTCTTCGGCCACAGCCACCAGCCCTTCTGCTCGCGGGACGGAGGGGTACTCTTGCTCAACCCGGGCTCCCCCACGGACCCGCGCCGGGAGCCTCGTCCCACCATGGGCTGGCTGACCCTGGAGGGTCCTACCCGGGCCCACGCGCCCGAGGGCCGCATCATCCCCTTGGGTCAGGACCCGCAGGACCCGGGGGTTCCAAGGCCGCGCTGAGCTCTGCCCACCGGCGGTCGGCCTGCTCCAGGCGGGCCTGCGTCTCCCGGTACTCGGCGGCCGTGGCCGCCCCCGCCCCGGAGCGGTACGTCTCGGGGTCGGCCAGGCGGGCCTCGAGTTCGCTCCGGCGGCGCTCCAGGCGGTCGATCTCCTCCAGCACGCCCCAGAGTTCCGCCTCGATGCGTGCACGGCGACCCTTGGAGAGCTGCGGGGTCGGGCGGGGCCCCGAGGCGCGAGGGGCGGCCCCCTCCGAAGCCCGGACCCTGGGCACGGTCTCGGACGTCTCGGCCCGGCTGAGCCGCCAGCGCCGGTACTCTTCGTACGGTCCCGGGAAATCGACGAGCCGGCCGGCGTCGAGCTCCCACACGCGGGTGGCGACCTTCTGCAGGAAGTACCGGTCGTGGGATACCACGAGGAGGGTGCCCGGGAACGAGGCCAGGGCTTGCTCCAGGGCCTCCCGGCTGGGGAGGTCGAGGTGCCCGGTAGGCTCGTCGAGGATGAGTAGGTTGGGCACCGCGGCGACAAGGCAGGCCAGGGCTAGGCGAGTCCGCTCGCCGCGGCTGAGGGCCCCGACGGGACGGTCCACCTCATCCCCGGAGAAAAGGAAACGCCCCAGGAGGGCCCGGGCCGAGGGCAGGTCCAGGCCGGTCCGGGCGAGCACCTCCTCGAGGACGGTCGTCCCAACCGGCGCGGGCGGGTCCTGCGGGAGATAGGCCGGTCGGACGCCGGCGCCTCGGAGGACTTCCCCGGTGGTCGGGGGGCGTAAGCCAGCGATGACCTCGAGCAGCGTCGACTTGCCCGCCCCGTTCCGCCCGACCAGGGCCACGCGCTCGCCGCGCCTGACCTCCGCGCTGACGTCGCCGAAGAGCCACCGCGGGGCACGGCCCGGCTCCGCTGGGTCGGCTAAGGCCACACCCACGTCGCGGAGGGTCAGGACCTCGCGGCCCGACGCGGCCGTAGGCTCGAAGCGGAGACCCGGCCTCCGACGGTGGGTGACGGGTCGCTCCAAGCGCTCCATCCGCTCCAGGACCTTACGTCGCGACTCCGCCGACCGGGACTTCTGACCGGCAATGTTCCGCCGGACATAGTCCTCGAGGCGCCTGATCTCCTCCTGCTGCCGCTCGTAGGCTTCCAGGGCCCGCCCGAGCGCGGCCTCCCGCTGGGCCACGTAGGCGGTGTAGTCACCCGTCCAGATGGTCAGACGGCCGCGGTCCAGCTCCAGGATGCGCCGGGCTAGGCGGTCGAGGAAGTGCCGGTCGTGGGAGACGGCCAGGACCGAACCCTGGAACTCCCCGAGGAAGGCCTCCAGCCACTCGAGGGCTTCAAGGTCGAGGTGGTTCGTCGGCTCGTCGAGGAGGAGGAGGTCGGGCTGGGAAAGCAGCAGTCGGGCCAGCCGGGCACGGGTGCGCTGGCCTCCCGAGAGGGCCGTCAGGGGAAGGCCGAGGTCGTCCCAACCGAAGCCCAGGCCGAAGAGGACCTCGCGGACACGCGCCTCGCGGGCGTAACCTTGCTCGCGGCGGTAGGCCTCGAGGAGAGAGTCGTACTCGTCGGCAAGGCCCGTGAAGCGGGGGTCACCCTCGTCGAGTCCAGCCAGCTCCCGCTCGAGGGTCGCGAGGCGCTCCTCCCAGCGGGCGAGATGGTCGAGGGCGCCGGCGCACGCTTCGAAGAGGGTGCCCGCCTCCGCGGGTCCAGACCAGGGTTCCTGCTCGAGGTAAGCCACGCGGGGTTGCCCCACGAGCCGGACCTCACCGGCGTCGGGCTCCAACCGACCGGCGAGGATCTCCAGGAGAGTGGTCTTACCGGCCCCGTTGGGTCCGACCAGGCCCAGCCGGTCACCGCGCCCCACGGTGAAGGAGACTCCGGCGAAGACCACGTCAGCCCCGTACGATTTGGCCAGCTCGCGGGCGACGAGTATGGTCACTGGACTCCCTCCCCGGCCAGAACATGATAGCATAGAGGACGGCCTGTCGCCCGCCGACAAGGGGAGGCCACCCGCAGGTGGAGCCCACCGCAGGCAGAGGTCACCGCAGGCAGAGGTCACCCCCACCGCCCCGCGGCTGGTCCATGTCTCCAGAGTGACCGGGACCGGAGGTCGTGATGCTCGATGGCCCTAGCCAGACCTGCCACGCTCGCCCGCGTCGGTCTCATCGCCGCCGTGTACCTCGTCCTGACCGTCACTCCTCCGCTGGCTTCCATCTCTTACGGGCCGGTGCAGGTCCGGGTGTCCGAGGCGCTAATGGTCCTCCCGGCCGTCACGGGCGAGGCGGTCGTGGGCCTCTTCCTTGGCTGCCTGGTGGCCAACCTCATCGGGGGGCTGGGGCCGGTCGACGTCGTCCTGGGGAGTCTGGCGACCCTCATCGCCGGCTACCTGACCTCCAGGGTGCGGAACCCGTGGCTCGTGCCGGTCCCGACCGTGGTCGTCAACGCCCTGGTCGTCGGGACCTACCTTCCGTTGATCCTCGACCTGCCCACGCCGTTTTGGGTCTCCTGGGCCTACATCGCCTTGGGCGAGCTGGTCGCCACGACTGCCCTGGGCCTCCCCTTGCTCTTCTTCCTCCGGCGACGCCCGGGGCTCCTGAGACTCCTCCGCGGAGGCTGAGTTCAGGGGCCCACCAGGACTTCCGCCAGCACACCGGCAAGGATGTCCGCTGCGGCCAGGCATTCCTCGAGGGTCGAGTCCGCGCCACCCACCTCGACCAGGAGCGCCAGCGGGGAGAGGTCCTGGTTGTAGCCTCCGTCGAGGATGCGCACGCCCCGGGAGAGACCCGGGGCCACGTGGGAGAGCCGCCGGTGGACGTTCCGGGCGACCGTGTAGTTCCACTGCCACCAAGGGTTCTGGCGCCCGACCACCAGGAGGATGGTCGCGACCTGCCGCTCCCCCACCCCGACTCGACCGGTGACCGCGTCGCGGTGGACGTCGACCAAGGCCACAGGGTCACCGAGGCCCCGGATGGCCTCGAGGACGGTCACCCGCGAGCGCGAGTAGGCTCCGGTCCGTCCCGCCCAGCCGCCGAAGTCGTGGACGTCGGGTCTGTGCCGGGCGTCGAGCCCGAGGTCGTGGAGGCCGGAGGTCAGGGCTTGCCCAACCCTGACCACCGAGAGCCCGGGGTCGGCCGAGAAGGCCTCCCGTCCCGGTTCGTGTCCGGCCCGCTCCCGGGGGTCGGGGATGAGCTCCGGCAGGAAAGACTCGGTGGTGTGGGTGTGGTAGACGACGACCGGGACCGGGACGCGGCCTCCACCCTCGCGGAGGAACGGGCGGTATGTCACCCGCCACAGACCTTGCCGGCCGACACCGGTGACGTGGGCGGCCAGGGCCTCCGTCAGGCGGCTCACCTTGCCGGACCCCCGCGGGGCCGGACCGGTCGCCGGCGGGGTAAGGGGCGCACCCTGAGCCGCGGCGTCCGGCCAGAAGCGGCTGAGCGTCTTCGGGAGTTCCGCGGGGTCCGGCCGCCACAAGCTGCCGTCGGGGCGGCCGGGGAGCAGGATGTGCTCCGCCCCTCCGCAATACCGCACCCGCCACTCGGTTCGGAGAGCCAGGAGCTCCGGAGCCGAGATGTTGGTCTTCACCGCTGCGGGGAGGCAGAGATAGGTCCGTAGCCGCTCTTTCCAGTCGCGCCCGGCCGACTCCCGGAGCACGGCCGACAGGAGCGCTTCTTGCAGAGCCCACACGGCCCGGTCGGAGGCACCTTCCTCGGGCTGCAGGCGGAGCAGCCGGAGCACGTCCTCGCCGTCAAGATGGAGGGTGTCCGAGGCCGGAGGTGCTCTCCCGTCCGACTCGGGGTAGGCCGGGGCGGTGAGGTCGACCCCTCCCAGGGCGTCGACCAGCGTGGCGACGCCCTCGGCCGCGACGACGGCGTAACGTAGGACCGGCACCTGGAGGAGGTTCTCGAGGCACTTCTTGAGCTCGAAGAACGAGTGGGCGGCCATGACCTGCCCCAACGCCTCCTCCTCCCCCGAGGAGAGGACCACCGCCGTCGAAGGAGGCAGGTGAAGGAAGCGGACTACGCCGCTGCGGCGGTCCGGGCCGAGGATGGTGATGGTGCTGGCCCGGCCCCGGAGGTCCGTCAGCGGGACGGTACCGAAAGGGACGGGGACGTCCGGACCGAGCCCGGCGTGCCGGACCCCTCCATCCAGGACGACCAGGAGGATGGTAAGGAGGTCGGGCGCGTCGACCGGTACCGGCCGCTCGTCGTAGACGGTGGGGCGGCCCAGGGCGTCGAGGACGGGCACGCGGCCCTGGTGGACCCGGAGGTAAGGGGTCGCTGCCAGGGCCGCCAGCACGGCCCCAAGGCCCACCGCGCCGGCCGCTGCCCAGAGGCCGACCCCCGAGCGCCACCGCCGCCTCGAGTCAGGCAGAGGACCCGCCGTCGGACTCGCCTCCTCCCGGAGGGTATGAGGTGGTCCGCCGGCGGTTGCCGCCGAAGGCCGGTTGTGGGCAGGATTCCAACGTGTGGCGACGAAGACGGATTGACCGGCGTGAGCCGCCGCCGGACCTTGCCATGACCTAAGACCATTCCGGATGACGGACTGCGGGAGAGACTCGGGCGGGGCATCTGGGCCGGCCGTTCCGAGCGCCGAAGGCGTAAGCGTCACCCTGGCCGGGGGGCGCGGAAACGCTCAGGCAGAAGGACCGTGGCCTGACGGGACTCTGGAGAGTTCCCTCGCCGGGACCAGCCGGAGGAGGGACACCAACGGGGTATCCCCGCCGGGTACCGGGTAGCCGGGGGTGCGGGGTAATCTCTCAGGTGAAAGGACAGAGGACGGCCAGCCTACGAGGCTTGCCGTCCTTTTCTGTCGGCCGGTCCGGCGTGAAAGAATAGCCGGCAGGAAGGAGGTGTCACTATGACGGAGCTCAGGAAGACACCCCTGTACGACATGCACGTCAAGTACGGCGGGAGGATCATCGACTTCGGGGGCTGGGCTCTGCCGGTCCAATACACGGGCATCATCGAGGAGCACCGGACGACGCGGGAGAAGGCCGGCTTGTTCGACGTCTCCCACATGGGTGAGTTCAGGGTCACGGGTGCCGACCCGCTCGGGTTCATCCAGAAGGCCGTGGTCAACGACATCGCCAAGGCGGACGTCGGGCAGTGCGTCTACTCCCCGATGTGCTACCCGTCCGGGGGCGTGGTGGACGACCTCATCGTCTACCGCCTCGGAGAGAAGGAGTACCTCATCGTCGTCAACGCCGCCAACACGGACAAGGACTGGGCCTGGATGAACGACATCCTGCGGGACTTCCCGGGGACCCGGATGGCGAACGAATCGGCCGAGACCGCGGAGCTCGCCCTCCAGGGCCCGCGGGCCCAGGATATCCTTCAGAAGCTCGCCGACGTCGACCTCTCGACCATCGGGTACTACCGTTGCCGTGACGGCCTCAAGGTCGCCGGCATACGGACCTTGGTCTCCCGCACGGGCTACACCGGTGAGGACGGGTTCGAGGTCTTCTGCGCCCCGGGCGAGGCCCAGAAGCTCTGGGAGGCCATCATGGAGGCCGGCCGGCCGCTCGGCCTTGTCCCGGTGGGCTTAGGGGCCCGCGACACGCTCCGCTTCGAGGCCTGCATGCCCCTCTACGGGCAGGAACTCGACGCGGAGCGGACCCCGCTCGAGGCCGGCCTTGGCCGTTTCGTCTCCTTCGAGAAGGGTGACTACATCGGCCGGGAGGCCCTCCTGGCCCAGAAGGAGAAGGGCCTCGAGCGCAGACTGGTCGGGCTGGAGATGGTGGGGCGGGGCATCCCGCGCCACGGGTACCCCGTGCTCGACGCCGACGGGCACAAGGAGATAGGCTACGTCACGACGGGTTCGTACTGCCCGAGCTTGGACAAGAACATGGGCCTGGCCTACGTGCCGGTCGAAGAGGCCGAGGTCGGTCGGAGACTGAGCGTGGGGATCCGCGGGAAGGCCGTGGAGGCCGTGGTGGTCAAGACCCCGTTCTACAAGCGTAGCCGCCCGACCAAGGCATAGGACTCCCCAGAAGAGAGGAGGAGAGGCAATGAGCGTCACCTATCCGAAGGATTACCTGTACACCCGGACCCACGAGTGGCTCAAGGTCGAGGGCAACGTCGGCCGTGTGGGCCTCACCCACTACGCCCAGGAGCACCTCGGTGAGATAGTCTTCGTCGAGCTGCCCGAGGTGGGCAGGGTCCTGAAGCAGGGCGATGTCTTCGGGGTGGTCGAGTCGGTCAAGGCCGTCTCGGACTGCTACTCCCCGGCGGCGGGCAAGGTCCTGCGGGTCAACGAGAAGCTCGCGGACTCGCCCGAGCTGGTCAACCAGGACCCGCACGGTGAGGGCTGGCTGTACGAGATGGAGCTTGCGGATATCGAGGCCGACAAGGGGAACCTCCTCGACGCCGCCGCGTACGACAAGTTCCAGGCGGAAGCGGGGGGCGAACACTGATGTTCCGGTCGCCCTATCTGCCCAACACCGAGGCCGACCGCCGGAGGATGCTCGAAGAGCTGGGCCTCGGGTCGGTCGAGGAGCTCTTCGCCGATATCCCGGAGGCGGTGCGCTTCCGGGGTGAGATGAAGCTGCCGGCGGCTCTGTCCGAGCCGGAGCTCCTCACCCACCTCCGTCGGCTGGCGGACCGGAACGCGGCTGCGACGCAGTGGACGCTCTTCCTGGGTGGAGGCGCCTACGATCACTTCATCCCGAGCGTCGTGGGTCACGTCCTGGGTCGGTCGGAGTTCTACACGGCCTACACCCCTTACCAACCCGAGGTGAGCCAGGGGGTCCTGCAGTCCATCTACGAGTACCAGACGCTCATCGTTAGGCTGACGGGGATGGACGTCTCCAACGCCTCGATGTACGACGGGCCGAGCGCCCTGGCCGAGGCCGCTCTCATCGCCTGCGCGGCCACCCGGCGGACGAAGGTGGTCGTGCCCGCCACCGTGCACCCGGAGGCGAGGGAGACCCTCCGGACCTACACCGTCGGGCAGCGCGTCGAGATCATCACCGTCCCGTTCGACCCGAAGACCGGACGGACGGACCTCGCCCAGCTCGAGCGCTGCGTGGATGATGCGACGGCGGCCGTGCTCCTGGCCCACCCGAACTTCTTCGGGTGCCTGGAGGAGCCTGACGAGTTCGCCCGGTTGGCCCACGCCAAGGGTGCCCTGCTCATTGCCTGTGTCGACCCCATCTCTCTCGCGGTCCTGAAGCCGCCGGGGGCGTACGGGGCCGACATCGCCGTGGGTGAAGGCCAGGCCTTGGGCAACCCGCTCTCCTTCGGTGGCCCTTATCTCGGCTTCCTGGCCACCACCGAGAAGCTGGTCCGGCGCATGCCGGGGCGCATCGCCGGGGCCACGGTGGACCAGGACGGGGACCGCGGCTTCGTGCTGACGCTCCAGACCCGCGAACAGCACATCCGGCGCGAGAAGGCGACCTCCAACATCTGCTCGAACGAGGCCCTCTGTGCGTTGGCCGCCTGCGTCTACCTCTGCACCCTGGGTAAGGAGGGGCTCGTCGAGGTCGCGCGGCTCTGCGTCGAGAAGGCGCACTATGCCCGCGAGGCCCTGACGGCCGTCGCCGGCTACAGTGCGCCCTTCTCGGCCCCGTTCTTCAAGGAGTTCGTCGTGAAGGGGCCGGGCGGCGCCCGCGAGGCGAACCGCCGGCTGGCCGGAGCGAAGATACTCGTCGGCCCAGGTCTGGAGCGGCTGTACCCTGAGCTGGAAGGCTGCTTCCTCGTCGCGGTGACGGAGAAGCGCACCCGGGCCGAGATAGACGCGATGGCCCGGGGATTGGGGGGTGCGGCATGAGCGGGAACGGGTACGTCTACAAGCGCGAGCCCCTGATCTTCGAGCTGTCGTCGCCCGGGCGGCGGGCTTGGAGCCTGCCCGGCCTGGACGTCCCCGAGCGGGGCCTGGAGAGGCTGCTCCCGGCCGACCAGCTCCGCCGCGAGCCTGCGGAGCTGCCGGAGGTCAGCGAGGTCGACGTCGTGCGGCATTTCACGCGCCTCTCGCAGCGGAACCACGGCGTGGACATCGGGTTCTACCCGCTCGGCTCCTGCACCATGAAGTACAACCCGAAAGTGAACGAGGTCGCCGCCCAGATGGAGGGCTTCGCCCACGTCCACCCGTACACGCCGGAGGAGCTGGTGCAGGGGGCCCTTGAGCTCATGTACGAGATGCAGGGCTATCTCGGCGAGATCGGCGGGGTCGACGCGGTGAGCCTCCAGCCGGCGGCCGGTGCGCACGGGGAGTTCACCGGCCTCAGCATCATCCGGGCCTATCTCACCGACAAGGGGCAGGGCCACCGGAACAAGGTCATCATCCCCGACTCCGCGCACGGCACCAACCCGGCCAGTGCCGTCATCGCCGGGTGCGAGACGGTGGAGGTGAAGTCCGACGCCCGCGGCGGGGTTGACCTCGAGTCGCTCCAGTCGGTCGTAGGCGAGGACACCCTCTGCCTCATGCTGACCAACCCCAACACCCTGGGCCTGTTCGACGAGAACATCCACCGGGTCGCCGAGATCGTCCACGCCGCCGGAGGCCTCCTGTACTATGACGGGGCCAACACCAACGCCATCATGGGCTACGCCCGCCCCGGCGACGCGGGGTTCGACGTCGTCCACTTCAACTTGCACAAGACCTTCGCCACCCCGCACGGCGGTGGCGGTCCCGGCTCCGGCCCGGTCGGGGTCAAGAAGGAGCTGGCCGACTACCTCCCGGTGCCGGTGGTCAGAAAGGACGGCGACCGCTACTACCTCGATTACTCCGTCCCGAAGACCATCGGTCGGGTGAAGGGCTTCTACGGTAACTTCGGGGTGGTCGTGAAGGCTTACGCCTACATCAGGTCCATGGGCCCGGACGGCCTAAAGCGCGTGTCGGAGGACGCGGTCCTCAACGCGAACTTCCTCATGCGCCGTCTGGCCAAGCATTACTACCTGATGTACGACCGCATCTGCAAGCACGAGTTCGTGGCCTCCGGAGTGTGGCAGCGGGACCGCCACGGGGTCAAGACCCTGGACATCGCCAAGCGCCTGCTGGACTACGGGATGCACGCCCCGACGGTGTACTTCCCGCTGATCGTCCCCGAGGCCCTCATGGTCGAGCCGACGGAGACGGAGAGCCGCGAGACTCTCGAACGGTTCGCCGAGGTCATGGCCGAGATCGCCCGCGAGGCCGAGACGTGCCCCGAAAAGGTGCTCTCGGCGCCCCAGACGACGTTCGTCAAGAGGCTGGACGAGGCGCGTGCGGCCCGCCAGCCCGACCTGGTCTACCGCGGACCGGAGAAGGACGGCTAGGCCGGAGCGTTCCGGACCGCGCCGGGCGTCCCGCTCCGCGCGGGACGCCCGGCGCGATTGGTCCATGGGTCTCGGAGGGGTGCACGAGAAGGGAGCCGGACGGGTGGCACCGGGTGTGGGTACGTCGGGTCCGGACAGACTCACCGAGGTCTTGGCCACCCTGGACCGGGACACGCGCCGGCTCCTCGACGCGGCGTGGGAGGTCCGGGGCAGCCGTCCGCCGACCGTCCGCCTGGACACGCTGACGGCCACGGGGGCGGTCTCGGTGACGGGCGGGGTCTGCGTCGCAGGGTGCGCACACTGCGGAGGCCACTACCTCAGGGGGATGTTGACCCCGGAGCAGGCCCGGCGCCTGGCCGCGACGCCGGGGGCCGGCGTGTCGAGTTGGCTCGTGAGCGGCGGGTGCGACCGGGAGGGGCGTGTGCCCCTCCTGGAGCACGAAGGACTGCTGGCGGAGCTACGGACGGTCGGTCCGCTGAACCTCCACACGGGTCTCGTCCGGGACCCGGGGGAGGCGCGCCGGGTGGCTGGGTACGCCGATACGGTCTCGCTGGACTTCGTCGTCGATGGGCCCACCATCGCGGAGGCGTACCGTTTCCGGGCCACGGGGCTGGACTTTGTGCGGAGCTACGAGCTCTTGGCCCGCTGGGTGCGCGTCGTCCCGCACGTCTTGGTGGGGCTCAGGGCCGGCCGGCTGGCCGGCGAGAGGGAGGCCTTGCGTCGCCTCAAGGAACTCGGGCCGCCGGCGGTCGTCTTCTTGGTCCTCATCCCGACTCCGGGGAGCAGGTTTGCCGGGGTGAGCCCGCCCCCGCCGGGAGAAGTGTCGAGGCTCCTGGCCGAGGCCAGGGTACTGCTCCCGGACGTCGCGCTCCACCTGGGGTGCATGCGGCCGAAGGGGTCCTATCGGGCGGTTCTGGACCTCCTCGCCTTGCACGCCGGCATCGACAGGGTGGCCGTGCCCACCCCGGCCGTCGCGCAGGCGGCCGCCGAGCTCGGGCTGGAGGTGCGCTGGAGCAGGGAGTGCTGTGTGTTCGATGGGAGCAGCGATAGGAGGGAGGACGGCCCTCCGGAGGGGTGTGGGGCGACGGGCCGGAGGGCCGGGGGGAGGAAGGGACGTGCTGAGGGCTTCGGCAGGGACGGTGGCGGTGGTCCGGGGCGGTATGGCCGGTAAGGGGACCTGCGTAGGCGGCGCGGCGGCCGGGGTCCCCGGGACCTTGCCGACGACGGCCTACTTCCTGGTCGGAGAGCGGTGTGCCGGCGACTGCGCCTTCTGTCCGCAGGCCCGCAGCTCTTCGGCCCGCGGTGACCTCCTCTCACGGGTGAACTGGCCGGCGGTGGCCGAGGAGGACGAGGATTTCTGGGCGGGGCTGGGACGGGCCCTGGAGAGCGGCCGGCTCCGGCGGGTGTGCCTCCAGTTGACCCGCACCGAGGAGGCCCTGGAGGTTGCCCAGCGGCTCGTGCGAAGCGTGCGTGGCCTCTGGGCGGAGGTCCCGATCTGCGTGTCGGTGGCCGCCCGCGGAGTCGGAGAGGTCGGCCGGGTCCTGGGATGGGGGGTGGACCGGGTCACCGTGGCCCTGGACGCGGCGAGCACGGCCGTCCACCGCGAGGTCAAGGGCGGCGACCTCGCCGAGCGTCTTGAGCTGCTCCGGGAGGCGGCCCGGCGCTGGCCCGGGCGTGTCGGGACCCATCTCATCGTGGGCCTCGGCGAGACCGAGGAGGAGGTGGTCCGCCTGGTCGGCGAGCTGGAGGCGCTCGGGGTGACCGTGGGGCTCTTCGCCTTCACTCCGGTGCCCGGGACGCGCCTCGGTCGGAGGGAGCCGCCGCCCCTGGAAGCCTACCGCCGGGTGCAGGCCGCGCGTCACCTCATCGTCACCGGTCGGGCGGACGCGGCGGCGATGAGCTTCGACCCGGTCAGCGGTCGCCTCACCGGCTACGGCCTGGAGTGGGAGCGCACACGGGACCTGCTCCGGGACGGCGAGGCCTTCCGGACCAGCGGGTGTCCCGACTGCAACCGCCCGTACTACAACGAGCGTCCCTCCGGCCCGCTCTACAACTACCCACGGCCGCTCACGCCGGCCGAGGCGGAGGCGGCGGTCCGGGAGGCCCGCCCCTGGGGAGCGGTCTGGCGACTCCTGGTCGAGCCCGAGCCGCACCCGGCCGCGTGGAACATGGCGGTCGACGAGGCCGTGCTCGAGGCCCACGCCCGAGGGCTGGTGCCCCCGACGCTCCGCTTCTACCGTTGGTCGCCCGCCGCGGTATCGCTGGGGTACTTCCAGGACGCCGAACGCGAGGTCGACCGCGCAGCCCTCAGCCGCCTCGGCCTAGACCTCGTCCGGAGGGTCACCGGTGGCCGCGCGGTCCTCCACGACCGGGAGGTCACCTACGCCGTGGTGGTCAGCCAGGGCCTCTTGCCCGGCTCGGTGGTGGAGACTTACCGGCGCCTGGCCGAGGGGCTGGTCGAGGGTCTCCGCCGGCTCGGGGTGCCGGCGGACCTGGCCCCGGAGCGGGCCGGCTCCGGGGGGCCCGGCGACCCCTATGGGGCTTGCTTCGAGGTGCCGTCGTCTTACGAGATCGTCTGCGGCGGCCGCAAGGTCGTCGGCAGCGCCCAGGTCCGCCGCAAAGGGGTGATCCTGCAGCACGGCTCCATCCCCCTGGTGCTGGACGAGCGACTGCTGGCCGAAGCCTTGGGGCTCGGGCCCGGCGCGGCCGAGCGCATCGCGGCGAGGGCTACCGGGCTCGCGGAGACGCTAGGGGGACAGGTCCCCGAGTTCGAGGAGGTTTGCCGGGCGGTGGCCGACGGCCTCGGCCACGCCCTGGGAGTCGATTTCGAGCCGGGCGGTCTCCTGACCGAGGAGACCGCGGCGGCCGAGCGTCTAGTCGCCGAGAAGTACGGCCGCGCGGAGTGGAACCTCGCGCGGCCACAGGTTCGGGAGGAGGCGTAAGCCATGTTCGACTTGGTGGTCATCGGAGCCGGTCCGGGAGGTTACGTGGCGGCCCTGCGGGCCGCTCAGCTCGGCGCCCGGGTCGCCGTCATCGAGCGGGACAGGCTGGGCGGATGCTGCCTCAACCGCGGGTGCATCCCGACGAAAGCCCTGGTGCGGTCGGCCGAGGTCCTCACCACCGTGAAAGAGGCCGCCCTTTACGGCACGCGCGTCGCCGGGGGGCCCGAGGCTGTCTCGCTCGACCTGCCGCAGGTCATGGCCAGGAAGCGGCAGGTCGTGGCCCAGCTCGTCGGGGGCGTCGAGAGGCTCCTCTCTGCGGCCGACGTGAAGGTCTACAAGGGGACGGCGACCGTGCCCGCCCCGGGGGAGGTCCGGGTGGCTTACCCCGACGGCGGCGAGGAGAGCCTCCGGACACGGTACATCATCCTGGCCACCGGCTCCCAACCGCAGCAGCCTCCGGTGCCGAAGGAAGACCTCGTCCACACCATCGGCTCGGATGAGGCCCTCGAGCTGGAGGAAGTGCCCTCGTCCATGCTCATCATCGGCGGGGGCGTGCTCGGGGTGGAGTTCGCCTGCATCTACCACGCTTTCGGTTCGGCCATCCGGATCATCAAGCGCACGCCTCTTCTCTTGCCGGCGGTGGACGAGGAGGTCGCCCGGAGACTCGCCCCGGTCTTGAGGAGGCGGGGGATCGAGATCAACACGGGGGTCTTCATCAAGCGCATCGAGGCCACCTCGGCCGGCAAGGTCGTCGTCTGCGACACGCAGGACGGCGGGGAGGTCCGCTTCGAGGCCGAGAAGGTGCTGGTCGCCATGGGCCGGGTGCCGGACTACGGCGGCATCGACGTTGAGGCCCTGGGCATCCAGACCGACCGCCGGGGTATCCGGGTCGACGCCAGGATGCGGACGGGGGTCCCCGGCATCTACGCCATCGGCGACGTGGTCGGGAAGACCTGGCTGGCCTCGGTGGCCTCGGCCGAGGGCATCGTGGCGGCCGAGGACATGTTCGGCGAGGGACGCGACATGGACTACCGCGTCGTCCCCGGGGTGGTCTTCTCCAGCCCCGAGTGCGCGAGCGTCGGGCTCGAGGAGAAGGACGCCCTGGAGTGGGCCGCCGGCAGCGGCCGTGAGATCGTGGTCTCCAAGTTCCCCTTCTCGGCCAACGGCAAGGCCATCGCCATGGGCGAGACCGAGGGTATGGTGAAGCTGGTCGCGGACAAGGGGACCGGCGAGGTCCTGGGTATGCACATCATCGGCCCGCACGCCTCGGACCTCATCCATGAGGGTGCGGTGGCCATCCAGGCCCGGATGAAGTCGGAGGAGCTGGCCCGGATCGTGTTCGCCCACCCGACGCTCTCGGAGACGGTCATGGAGGCAGCCCACGGCCTGCACGGTCAGCCCATCCACATGGTGGTCCAGAAGCGGAGGTAGGCAGGGGACCTTCCCGCTACCGGGCCCGACGGGAGAGCAGCCGGCGGGGCCGGGGTGAGGCCGGGGTCCGGGAACACCGGACGAGGTCGCCCGCAGGCCCCGCCGGACATCGGCGTCGACGCCCCACGCCTCCGGCGACACCCTCCCCGTGGTCCTAGGACCCGAGCTCCCTCCGGATGACCTCCCACATCTCGGGCACCTCGAAGCCGCGGCGCCAGGCGGCGAGCCCGGTCAGGCCGTACTCGCGGACGAGCGACGCCCTGGCCGCCAGGGAGGTCTCGTCCTCGACCCAGAGGCGGTACCTCCGGCCCTCCTCGACGTAGGTGACGTAGTGCTGCCCGGCGGCGGCGTCCCAGACGGGAGTCAGCCCCTTCTCCGCCAGGAGGTCCCTGACGCCCTGCATCGAGTAGGTCTTGGCCTTCGGTTGCCGCCCGGGGACCTCCTCCCACAGCCGGGTGTAGAAGGGCACACCGAGGACCAGCTTCTCGGCGGGGACCTCGGCGAGGACCCTCTCCAGGCCTTGCCTGACCCAGGGCAGAGCCCCCACCGGGCCGGCTGGCCCGCCCGGGGTGTGCTGGTCGTAGGCCATCACCACCACGTAGTCGACCAGGGCCGCCAGGGCGGGGCGGTCGTAGCAGCGGGACCAAACCCCGCTCGAGGAGATGAAGGTCACGTCGACGGAGAGCGCGAGACCCTGCGCCCGGGCCAGCGGGGCCAACTCGCGGACGAAGGCGACGTAGTCGTCCTTCTCGGACTCGTACATGTTCTCGAAGTCAAGGTTGAGGCCGTCAAGGTCGTAAAGGCAGGCGTAGGCGAGGAGCTGCCTTATGACGTGCTCGCGACGGGTGCGGTCGGTGAGGAAGGCTCGGGTCCGGTCACGGTCGAAGCCGTTGGTCACCAGCCCCCAGACCCGGTAGCCCCGCTCGTGGGCCCACCTGACGTAGGCCGGGTCGGCAAGGTTCTGCACGGTGCCCTTGGTGTCCACGACGTGGAACCACGTCGGCGAGACGACGTTGACGGCCGGGAGGGTGCCGATGTCGTCGGGGTCGAGGTCGAGAGTGGAGAGGGCTTCCCACACCAGGCAGACCTGACCGTCGGGCGGTGGTGCCGGGCGGTACGGCTCTCCCGGCTCCAGGACGCTCGGAGGTTCCTGAGCGACGTCACCCGCGGGGACCCAGCCCAGTCGCCCGGCTCCGTCGCGGACGTAAAGCCGGCCCTTGCTCTCCGCGAAGACCCGGACGACGTCGCCCTCGAGGAGGGTGCCGAGGCGCAGGGAGAGCAGCGACGGCGTTTGGAAGAGGTGCGTGCGCGGGACGCGGACCCGCGCCGTCCGGACCTCGCTGCCGAGGCGGTCGATGACGACCGTGTTGCTCTCCGGGAAGTAGGTGTAGCACCAGCCGGCCAAGCGCGCGAGGAGGTCCAGCGGGACGTGAGGGTCTCCGACCGGTGACGTCTTCAAGGGCGCGTTGAGCTCGAGCGTCTTGGACGCCAGGAAAGAAGCGACTTCCGCGGAGGCTGCACCGGGGCGCCAACCTTCGGTGGAGAGGACGACGCGCCCGCGCCCGCCGTCCACGGAGATGTCGCGGCCCAGGAGCGTCTCGGCGGACCCGAGGTCGAGGTAGACGCGCCCGGCAGCGTCGATGAGAGCGGGCTCCTGGCAGACGCGGTCACCGAAGACGACCCGGGTCGAGGTCGGGGGCGGTGCGTAGCTGGGCCAGACCTCGACGAGCCCATAGCTGGCCAGGGGTAGGGCGAGCAGGATGACCGCCACCAAGGCGGCCGGGGGACGACGCAAGACCAGCCGGCGCACGGTCGTCGGACCTCCGTCCGGGCCCGCCCGGGGCGCAGGGTGACCCCAACGGGCCGTCTAGCAGCACTTATGTTCCGGAATTTCTCCGTCCGAGGCCCGGAAGCCTTCCTGACGTGCCACGCGGCGGATGCCTTCCAGACGTGCCACGGCGACCCGGAGCGGGTGGGGAGGAAAACACCCGGGGCTGTCCAATCAGACGGCAGCTTGGGTGGCAGCTACGTGAGGAGTGGACGCAGGATGCGACAGGACGACGCCCTCGTTCGGGGAGTCCCCGGCGGTCAGGAACGGGGGGCGGTCGGAGCACGTCGGCTCGAGGCCGTCCGCCGGGCGTTGGAGACGCAGGACCCCCGTCCCGAGGCCTTCGTCGTGGCCAGCCCCGAGAACCGCCGTTACGTCACCGGTTTCACCGGCTCTTCCGGGGCGGCCGTCATCACCGCCGACCGGGCCGTTCTCGTCACCGATTTCAGGTACGTGGACCAGGCACACCTGGAGTGCCCCGGCTGGGAAGTGGTCCGACACGGGCCGGTGATGGCCGACACTCTGGCCGAGGTGTTGGGCGGGCTGGACGTCAAGACGGTGGGGTTCGAGCGGGAGCAGGCGACCTACGCCTTCTATGACGAGCTCGCCGTCCGGCTCCGGGACAAGGGTGTCGGGCTCATCCCGGTGGGACCGGTGGTCGAGCGGGTCAGGGAGATCAAGGAGGAAGACGAGGTAGCCCTGATCCGGGCGGCCGCCGACATCGCCGACCGGGCCCTGGGTGAGGTCATCCACCTCATCCGGCCGGGCATCGCCGAGAGGGACATCGCGGTCGAGGTCGAGTACCGCATGCGCAAACTGGGAGCCGACGGGGCGGCCTTCCCGACCATCGTGGCTTCCGGCCCGCGCGCCGCGCTTCCACACGGCCGGGCCTCGGACAAGACGCTGGCCGCCGGAGAGCTGGTCACGGTGGACATGGGGGCGGTCGTCCGCGGCTACTGCTCGGACCTCACGCGGACGTTCGTCGTCGGACCGCTCGGGGCGGAAGAGGAGAGGGTCTACCGGCTCGTCCTGGAGGCACAGGAGAAGGCCCTGGCCGCCATCCGTCCGGGGATGACGGGCAGGGAGGCCGACGCAGTGGCCCGCGACGTCATCGCGGGCGCTGGGCACGGGGAACACTTCGGTCACGGGCTGGGACACGGTGTGGGTCTGGCCGTCCACGAGTCCCCGCGCCTGTCCCCGACGAGTGACCGTGTGCTGGAGGCCGGCCACGTGGTGACCGTGGAGCCGGGTGTGTATGTCAGCGGCTGGGGAGGCGTGCGTGTCGAGGACCTGGTCGTGCTGCGGACCGGCGGGGCCGAGGTCCTGTCGAGGTTCCCGAAGAAGCTCATGGTGCTCTAGCGCGAGCGCCAAGTCAGGACGGGGTGAGCGGTGAAGTGATTTCCACGAACGATTTCCGGACCGGCGTGACGGTCGAACTCGACAACGCCGTCTGGTCCGTGGTCGAGTTCCAGCACGTGAAGCCGGGTAAGGGCTCGGCTTTCGTCCGGACCAAGCTGAAGAACCTCGAGACCGGGGCGGTCGTCGAGCGCACCTTCCGCGCGGGTGAGAAGCTGCCCCGGGCCCACCTCGACCGCCGTGAGGTCCAGTACCTCTACAGCGCCGGCAACGAGTACACCTTCATGGACACCCAGACCTTCGACCAGTTCACCCTCACCGCGGAACAAGTGGGCGACCAGAAGAAGTTCCTCCTGGAGAACATGACGCTCTACCTCATCTATCACAACGGCCGCCTCATCGGGGTAGAGCTGCCGAACTCGGTGGAGCTCAAGGTGGTCAAGGCCGACCCGGGCCTGCGGGGCGACACCGCCTCGGGCGGCTCCAAGCCGGTAACGCTCGAGACGGGTCTGGTCATCCAGGTCCCGTTGTTCATCGAAGAGGGCGACGTCGTTCGGGTGGACACCCGGACCGGGCTCTATATCGAGCGGGCTTGAGGGCGGCCTTCCGAGACCCTCAGGATAAGAGTGACAGAGGGAGAGGGGCGGGGTGTCCCGCCCCTCTCCCGTCCTTGTCCCGGCCCTCTCCCGTCCTGTGGTATCGCTCGTCCTCTCGTCCGAGCTTCCCGTGGGCCGAGGAACGATGTGCCGAGGGCGCCTCTCCGGTAGCCTAGGGGACGTAGGTGGCCCCAAGGCAGCCCAAACGTCGAAGGGAGCGGTGTGACCCCTTGGCCGGTGCAGACGCTCCCGCCGTCACGCCGGGCGCCTCCGGCTCCTGCCAGGTCGCCGGCGCCGGACGGCTCCCTGGTCCACCCGGGCTACGCACCTTCAGCCTGGTAGCTTTGAGCCAGCTCTTCTCCCTCCTGGGCACCGGCATGACCGGTGTGGCCTTGACCCTCTGGGCCTGGCAGGCTACGGGATCGGCCACGGCTCTCGCGGTGGTCTCCTTCTGCAGCTTTGGCCCGGCGGTGCTTTTCAGCCCCCTGGCCGGCGCCCTCGTCGACCGCTGGAACCGCAAGCTGGTGATGATGCTGTCGGACATGGCCGCCGCGGTGGCCACAGTGCTCGTCTTAGTCCTTCTGCTCGCCCAACGCCTGGAAGTCCGGCACCTCTGCCTGGCGGCGGCCATCGCCGGCACCTTCCAGGCTTTCCAGTTCCCGGCCTATTCCGCTGCGGCGACCCTCATGGTCCCCAAGGAGCACTGCGGACGGGCCAGCGCGATGATCGGCCTGGCGCAGTCGGCGGCCGGGGTGCTAGCCCCGGTCTGCGCGGGAGCCCTCATCGGGCCGGTCGGTGTCACGGGTATCCTGGTCCTCGATTTGGTCTCCGTGGCCGCGGCCCTGGGTGTCCTCCTCGCGGTGCGGGTGCCTCAACCCCCCGGACCGTCTCGACGACGGGGCGGGCCGGCCTCTGGAAGGACGCCGGTTTCGGGTTTAGGTACATCCTGGGAAGGCCGAGCCTGTTCGGCCTGCAGCTCCTCTTCACGGCGGGGAACTTTCTCAGCGCCCTGGCGGGGACGCTGGCCGCTCCCATGGTCCTCGCCCGCACGGGTAACGACGCCCTGGTCCTCGGGACCGTGCAGTCGGCGGGAGCCTTCGGCGCCGTGGCCGGGGGGGTGCTGCTCACAGCCTGGGGCGGGTTTGGGCGCAAGGTGTACGGGGTGATGCTCGGCTGGGCGGGGAGCCTGGTGGCGGCGAACCTGGCCCTCGGGCTCGGGCGCGGGCCCGCGGTCTGGGCCCCGGGCGTCTTCCTCGGCGGCATCTTCGGCGTGCTCATCAACACCTCGAACCAGCGCAAGGTCCCACCGGAGTTCCAGGGACGGGTCTTCTCGGTAAGGCTACTCATCGCCCAGGTATCGGGGCCGCTGGCGACCCTCTTGGCCGGGCCGCTGGCCGACCGGGTCTTCGAGCCGGCGTTGAGGGGTGGTGAGGGCACTTGGGCCCGTCTGTTCGGCGGCCTGGTCGGGACCGGGGCGGGTGCGGGGATGGCCCTCATCATCATCGGCTGCGCACTCCTCGGCCTGATGGCCGTGCTCGGCGCTTATTCCGTGCGGGCCGTCCGTGAAGTCGAGACCATCGTGCCCGACTTCGATGCGGCCCAGCCTGTCGAGCCCGCGGTCTCCTCGACGGCAGACGCGGCGGAGCACACGGCCGGACCGCCAGAGATGGTCTGAGCCGGGTCTCGGCCGCGGGCTCTCGGTCGGACCCGGTCAACCGGCCGGCACGGGGGGCCGCGGGCGACGGAGGGGCCGCCGCCCGCGGCCCATTGTACCGGCAGCTAGCTGCGCGTCTTGACGTCGGTGTTGGACCTGACGAAGAGGAACCAGGCGTTGTAGAGGGCCACCACGGCGCCCACGACGATATTGTTGGTGAGGATTGCGCTCCGCGTCGTGAGGATGCCGAGCAGCGGCGCCGCCACGAGCCAGATCCCGACGATGATGTGGATGACGTGAAAGGTCGTCAAGAGAGTCCTCACCTCCCCACGTCGGAACCGTGGTTAGCCTTCCCTTACGCGGCCATATTAGCCACGGGGGGTGGAGGATATGGCAGAGCGCCTCGGAGACCTCGAGAGCCGGGCGGCCTACCTGTCCGGCCTCATCAGGGGCCTGGACCTCCCCGCGTCGCCGGAGGGGCGGATCCTGGCCGAGGTGGCCAGCCTGGTCGGCGACCTCGCTCGAGAAGTCGCCCGCCTCAGCGCCGCCGCACCGGCCGAACCCGCCGCGAACGGAACCCCTACCGTGAGGTTCATCGCTTGCGAGTGCCCGGTCTGCGGGGAGGACATCTTCGCGCAGGCCGAAGGCACGGAGGAGGACGTCTGCGCCGTCGGCCTGGACGTGACCTGCGCCAACTGCGGAGCCGTCCTGGCCGTCCGCGAGAAGCCCGACCCCCGGCGCCGGTCGTGAGCCCCCCTCCCACTCCGTCGCCCGGCGCATAAAGCCCCGGCCTGTCCCATAGGTATGGGTGACCCAGGGTGAACCTGGAGTTGCCTTCTTCGGGAGAGGCTGCCGTGACGCCCCGCGCCGCCACGGTGGTCCGTCCCGCCGGGCCCGGAGCGCCGTCGCGCCCCGTGGCGTCAGCGCAGGCGGGCCACCGGACCCCCACGGTCCTGTCGCCGTCGAGGACGGAGGTCCTCGACTACCTGGCGCCGGCCGTGCGCCGCACGGTCGAGCGCCTGAGCTCCGACCTCTGGCGGAGGGTGGAGGAGATACGCCTCCGCCGGGGACGCCCCCTCTCGCTGGTGACCGCGTCCGGGGACTTGTGGCTGACTCCGGAGGGTTGCCCCGCTGCCGACCCCGGACAGGCGCAGGTGGTCTCGGCGGAGGACACCTCCCGGACCCTGAGCCTGGTCTGCCAGGGCTCCGTATACGCCCTGGAGGAGCAGTTGCGCCATGGTTTCGTCACCATCGCCGGTGGGCACCGGGTGGGGCTCGCCGGCCGCGCCCTCGTCGAGGAGGGGCACGTGAGGACCATAACCCAGGTGGCGGGGCTGAACTTCCGGTTGTCCCGTGAGGTGCGCGGGGCGGCCTTGCCCGTCCTCCCTCTGGTCGCCGGCCAGGGGCGCCGACCTCGGAGCGTGTTGGTCGTCTCGCCGCCCGGCTGCGGCAAGACCACCTTCCTGCGGGACCTGGTCCGCCTCATGAGCGACGGCGTCCCGGAGCTCGGCTGCCCGGGGTACCGCGTCGGCCTGGTCGACGAGCGGTCAGAGGTGGCCGCCTGTCACGAGGGGGTGCCGCAGCGTGACGTGGGCCTCCGGACCGACGTCCTGGACTCTTGCCCGAAGGCCCAAGGGATCCTCCTACTCCTCCGGGCCATGTCCCCCGAGGTCATCGCCGTCGACGAGATAGGACGCCCCGAAGACGCAGCTGCCCTCCACGAGGCGGCCTGCGCGGGGGCGGCCGTCGCGGCCACGGCCCACGCCACCTCCCTCGAGGAGCTGTCCCAGCGGCCGATGCTCCGCGGACTGGTAAGCGCGGGACTGTTCGAGGTGTTCGTCGTCCTGAGCCGACGCCTGGGCCCGGGGACGGTCGAGGCCGTCGTCGAAGGCGGCCGGCCCGCCGAGGGCGGGTGGGCCGGGGGCGGGTGGCCGACCCGTGGTGGGTAAGGTCCTCGGGTTCGCGCTGGTGCTGGTGGGCTCGACGCTGGCCGGGAACGTGGTCGCTTCGAGCTACGGTGCCCGGTCGCGGCAGCTCGGACAGCTCAGGGTGGGGCTGCACCTCCTCAAGACCGAGGTGGCCTACGCCATGGGGGCACTGCCGGGGGCGCTGGAGCGGGTGGCGGCCGGGCTAGGGCGCCCGGTGGCAGACCTGTTCAGCCGGACGGCGGAGGTGCTGCGGTCCGGGGAGGGCTTGTCGCCCGGGGAGGCCTGGGAGCGGTCGGCACGCTCGGTCTTCCCGGAGACCGCGCTGGATGCCGGCGACCTCGAGGTCCTGCTCGGGCTTGCGGGCTACCTGGGGATGACGGACCGGGACGACCAGTTGCGCCATCTCGACCTGGCCCTGGAGCGGCTGGCCGTCCGGGAGGACGCGGCCCGGGCCGAACAAGCGGCGTCGGAGAGGATGTGGCGCCAGCTCGGTCTCCTGGGTGGTCTGGCCCTCGGCATCGCGCTGCTCTGACCGCGGAAGGTGGCGGCTATGAGTGTTGAGTTGATCTTCAAGCTCGGAGTCATCGGCATCCTGGTCTCGTTCATCGTCATCGTCCTCAGGCAGTCGCAGAAGGACGAGTGGGCCCAGATCGTGACGACGGCGGGTGCGGCCATCGCCCTCGGCTTGGTGCTGAAGGTGGTCTACGACCTCTTCCAGACGGTCCGGACGATGTTCCAGCTGTACTAGGGCGATTGCCGGGGACGGGTGGCTCCAATGGAGATCGTGCAGGTCGTCGGGCTGGCCTTGGTCGCGGTCGTTCTCCTCCTGGTGCTGCGCGGGCAGCATCCGGAGATCGCCGTGCTCCTCAGCCTCGTGGTCGGGCTGACCGTCTTCCTCATGGTCGCCCAGAGGTTGCAGGCGGTGATCGAGTTCCTGGGGGGGCTTGCGGCACGGGCGGGGGTCAGCCAGCTCTACCTCAACACGGTGCTCAAGGTCGTGGGCATCGCCTATATCGCCGAGATAGGCGCGCAGGTCTGCCGGGACGCCCAAGAGGGCTCGGTGGCCTCCAAGGTGGAGCTGGCGGGCAAGATCCTCATCTTGTTCGTGGCCATGCCCGTCATGATGGCCATCCTGGAGACCATCCTCGAAGTGCTCTGAGGGGGGTAGCAGGGGTGTCCAGGGCGCTGTGCGTCCGGCTCGTCGTGGTCCTGGGGCTGGGGCTCGGAGCGGTGGCCCTGCCGGGCCCGTCCCTCGCCCACGCTCGGGCGGCCGACCCCGTCAGCCCGGACGGCTCCGGGCCCCCCGCTCACCTCGAGGAAGAGGTCGAGGCCCAGGCCGAGATGGTCGGCCTGGAGGAGGTCCAAAGCCTGCTGGACGAGCTGAACCGGGAGATGGAGGCAGAGTTGCCACCCCTGGACCTCAGGAGGTTCGTCGCGGCGCTCCTGAGGGGGGAGGTCCCGTACAGCTTCACCGGACTGGTCAAGGCGGTGGGGCTCCGCCTCGTCCGTGAGGTCGTGGCCAACTCGTGGTTGCTCGGGAGGCTCGTCATCCTGGCCGTTCTGTGCGGGCTACTCCAGGCCATGCAGAACGCCTTCGTGCGCCACGAGACGAGCGACCTGGCCTTCGGGGTCTGCTACCTGGTCCTGGTCGTGCTGGCGGCGGGTGGGTTCCTCGCGGCGCTGGGGGTCTGCCGCGGAGTCATCGACCGCCTGACCGACTTCATGCACGCGGTGCTCCCGGTCCTGGTCACCCTCCTCGCCGGCCTGGGTGCGGTGACGACCGCGGGGCTGTTCAGCCCGGTGCTCGTCGGGGCCATGGAGATCGTAGCCTGGGTCATCCGGGACGTCGTTCTACCGGTGGTCGTGGCCGCCGCCGCCGTGGACTTGGTCTCGCGCACGTTCACCCGCATCAGGCTGACGGCGCTCGCCGACCTCCTGCGGCTCGTGTCCGTGGTGGTCACGGGGACACTCCTGGTCCTCTTCGTCGGCCTGGTGGGGGCTTACGGCGCCGTGGGGGCGGTGGCCGACGGCGTCGCGCTGAAGGCGGCGAAGTTCGCCGCCGGTAACCTCATCCCGTTCATCGGCAAGGTCCTGGCCGATGCTGCCGACGTGGTCTTGGGGAGTTCCCTGGTGCTGAAGAACGCCGTCGGTGTGGTCGGTGCCCTGGCCGCTCTGATCTACACGGTCTTCCCTCTGCTCAAGGTGGCGGCCATGGTCCTGGTGTACCGGTTGGCGGCTGCCCTGGTGCAGCCTCTCGGCGTCGGTGAGCTCTCGGGAGGGTTGTCGAGCGTGGCCACTTCGTTGAGCCTCATGGCCGTCGTGGCCTGCGTGGTGGGCGTGCTATTCGTCTTCACCCTGGCCGTCCTGGTTGGGGCGGCCACGGCCGTGACGGGCGTCAGGTAGGGGGTGCGGCGGTGGTCGAGGCTCTGCGCACCTGGGTCAGAGAGGTTGTCACCCTCCTGGTCCTAGCCGGCTTGGTGGAGATGCTTCTCCCGGCTGGGGGGTCCCGGCGGTTCGCGCGGGTCGCCCTCGGCCTCTTCGTGGTCCTGGCGGTCGCCCGTCCGGTCCTGGCCCTCGTCGGAGGCGACGTCTCGCTCGACCGGGACCTGGCTGCCCTGGCCTCATGGGGCCTGGGCTATGCCCCGGCCGGCGCGACACCCCTGGAGCGGGGGGCTGAGCTGCGCGAGGCCTCGCGCGAGCGGGTCCTGGCTGCCTCCAGGGCGGCCCTGGAGACCCAGGTGGCTGTCCTGGCCGGCCGCGACCCGGAAGTGGCGCGGGCGGAGGCCGAGGTGGTCCTGGTCTCCAACCCTGCCTCGCCGGCTTACGGGAGCCTGGAGGCGGTGGTCCTGCGGGTCTGGCTGGCCCCGGGACCGGCAGGAGAAGAGACCCGGCCGACGACGCCTCAGGTAGAGGGCGAGGCCGGGGCTGGGGTCGGCGCGGAGGCCGGCAGCCCATCGGGAGCGAGCGGGGCCGTGACGCCGATCGTGGTCACGGTCCGGCCCGTCATCGTGGGCCGGGACTCCCAGGGTGGGCGGTCCGGGGAGGTGCCGAGCGGGACGGCGGACGAGAGGGCGTCGGAGGTGGCGTCCCGGCTCCGGAGCCAATTGGTGCTGCTCTTCGGGGTCCCACCGGGAGGCATCACGGTCGAGGTCTCGGCCTCTGGAGGTGAGGGGCGTTGAAGGAGGAGACACCGTCCGACGGGAGGGAGACCCGCAGGACGTCGTCCTGGCTCGACGGTCTGGCACGGGCCGTCGGCGGCGAGGGACGACTCAAGGGCCCCAGCGCACGGGCTCTGGTCTGGCTCGGGCTCCTTATCGTCCTCGGGCTGGCGCTGATGGGAGCGGGGAGTCTTCTCCGTCCCCTGACGGAGGTGGGCCAGGTGGCGTCGCCGGCGGCCGACGGTGCGCCGGACACGGTGGGGCCGGGCGGGACGACTGGTACAACCGCGGCCACCGGCGACCGGGACGGGGTGTGGATCAGCGTCTCCGAGCTGGAGGCGATGATGGAGCGGACCCTGGAGCGGATTCTGGGGCAGATACAGGGAGCCGGCCGGGTGGCCGTGGCGGTCTCCCTCGAGGCGGGGGCCACCTACGTCTACGGCTACGACGAGACATCTAGGTCACAGACGACCGAGGAGCGCGACTCGAGTGGCGGCAGCCGGGTCGTCACCCAGACCGATTCCGCGCGGGAGGCGGTCATCGTGACCCAAGGCGGGTCGAGCCAACCGGTGGTCGTCCGCGTGGAGCTGCCGCCGATACGAGGGGTGGTGGTCGTGTCGAGCGGCGCGGCCGACTCCCGGGTCAAGGCTCTCCTATCCCAGGCCGTGCAGGTCCTCTACGGCGTGCCGGCCCACCGGGTGGTCGTGATTGCCGGCGGCTAGACCGGTCGCCGTGAGGAGGTGGGTGTAGTGGTCCTCTCCGGACGTGAGATGCTGAAGTTCGCGCTGTTCGTCGTCCTGGTGACCGTGGCCGCCCTGTACGTGGTCGCCCACCGGGAGAGCCTGTTCGGTCCCCAGGGTGCTCCGGGGCCGGCAGAGGTCACCGGGGCCCCGGTAGCCACGCTGTCGGGCGGACGAGAGGACGAGGCGCGGCAGGACGGGGATGATACCCTGGTCGTGCCGGCGGCCGCCCTCGAGGCGGCTATGCAGCTCCTGGGTACGGGGTCACCGGTCGAGCCGGGCGGGGACTCCTTCGCCGAGCACCGCCTCGAGCGGGAGCAGGCGCGGGCCCAACAGCTGGAGCTTCTCCGCGAGCTCCTGCGCCAGGAGAACCTCGATGAGGGGACCAGGCGGCGAGCCCTGGACATGTGGCTCAGCATCACCGACGGCATCACCAAGGAGGTGGACATCGAGAACCTCATCCGGGCGAAGGGCTACGCCGACGCCGTCGTCGTCCTCGGTCAGGACCGCGCGACGGTCATCGTCCGCGCGGAGAGTCTCACGCCGGAGGATGTCGTCCGCATCGCCGACGCGGTCGTCCGGGTGACGGGTCTTGACTACGAGGACGTGGCCGTCATGGCTAAGGGCGGCTAGGCCGAGGTCCCGGAAGGGAATTCCGGAGGCCGGAAGAATATCACGAAGCCGTGTCCTGCGGAAACGTGATAAACTTCTGAATTGGTCCATGTCCAAGGCACGGCGCTGCCTAGAGCCTGTGCCTCCGTGGGGGTGGCGGAGTCGACGGACAGGAGCACTAGCCCGTACGATAAGCCTGACGACTCGGGTTCGGTCCGAATCAGCGACGAAGTGGTGGCCACCATAGCGGGGATTGCCGCGACCGAAGTCGAAGGCGTGGCCGGCATGGGCGGAGGCATAGTCGGCGGTATCACCGAGATGCTGGGCCGCAAGAACCTGGCCAAGGGCGTGAAGGTGGAGGTCGGCGAGCGTGAGGCGGCCCTGGACATGTTCGTGGTCGTCGACTACGGCGTCCGGATCCCCGAGGTGGCCCTCAGGGTCCAGGAGAACGTCAAACGCGCGGTGGAGAGCATGACCGGCCTCTCCGTGGTCGAGGTCAACGTCCACGTCCAGGGCGTGGCTTTCCGCCACGATAGGGAAGAGGAGCCGAGGGTGAGATGATGGGCATCTTCGACCGCATCATCCTGACGGTGTTCACCCTGGCGGTTGCCGCCGTCTCGGCCGTCGTCGTCCTGGTGTCCTTGGGTTGGCTTGTGCCGCTCCAGGGTCTGTGGGACGCCGTCCTGGACCCGGTCGGCCGCTGGGTGGTCGGGTCGCTGGGAGCGTTGTCTTTCATTGTCGCCGTGCGGTTCATCCTCTTCGGGTTCCATCGCGCGGGAGCCGACCAGACCCTGGTGCACGAGAGCGAGTTCGGCGAGGTCCGTATCGCCATCGGCGCGGTGGAGAACCTGGTGCGCAAGGTAGCCCGCCAGGTGAAGGGCGTGCGCGGTGTCCGCGGCTGGGTCATTGCGAGCGGCGGGCGGCTCAACGTGCGCCTCCGCACCGTGATCAGTCCGGACGTCAACGTGCCGGATGTCTCCTCGGACATCCAGAACGCGGTGCGCGACTGCCTGAAGAACGTGGTCGGGGTCGAGGCCGGCGAGGTCAGGGTGTTCGTGGAGAACATCTCCAACGAAGCCCGGCGCGGGCGGGTGGAGTAGATGGCCGTCTTCCAAGGCCCCGAGGACCGGGACGACGAGCAGCGCGGAGGCGGTGGCGTCCGCGGCGGGCCGCGGGGCTCGGAGCCGGGTCTCGGGTGGCTCGTCCTGCAGTATCTCCGCCGCAACCGCGGCAAGGTGATGGGGACCTTCATCGGTCTGTGGGCCGGGTTCGGGGTCATGGCGCTCGGGCTGTGGTGGACGCTGTTCATCTCGGCTTGCGTCGGAGTCGGCTATTTCATCGGCAGGAGACTGGACGAGAGCCAGGAGGACTTTCTCGAGTTCCTCGACCGCGTGCTGCCGCCAGGTCGGGGTTGAGTCTGGTCATGGAGGCTCCGCTCCTTGAAGAACCGCCGCCTGGGTCGGGAAATCGCTCTCAGGGTCATCTTCCAGTTGGACGTAGCCGGGGGCGACCCGGCGGATGCCTTTGACCTGGTGGTCCGTCTCCTGGCCGAGGACCCGGAGGAGGCGGACATCCCGCCTCCAACCCCCGACGCCAGACAGTTCGCCCAGGAGCTCCTCACGGGAACCATCGCGCGCTTGCCGGAGATTGACGCGCGCTTGCGTAGTTATGCGCGCGAATGGTCGCTAGAACGCATGGCCAATGTGGACCGGAACATCCTACGGCTGGCGCTCTACGAGATGCTCTACATGGACGATGTCCCCGTGAGCGTGTCCATCAACGAGGCCGTCGAACTGGCCAAGACGTACAGCACCCCGGACTCGGGCCGGTTCATCAACGGTATCCTGGGCCGGATCGCGGTGGAGCTGGGAGCCGCAGGGCGAAGGGAGGGAGGCTCCGAGGGCGGCCCGTAGCCGCCATCGATCCAGCACGCGACTCGACCTGCACGGGCTGTTAGTCTAGACACGGGAGAGAGAACCGCCCCATGTTCAAGATCCTCAAGAAGCGCGACCTGACACCTGTGACGAAGTTGTTCGTCGTCCACGCACCTCTGGTCGCCCGGAAGGCTGAGCCGGGCCAGTTCGTCATCGTCCGACTGACCCCGAGTGGCGAGCGTATCCCTCTGACCGTCGCCGACAGCGACGCCGGTTCGGGCACGGTGACCATCGTCGTCCAGGAAGTGGGGAAGACGAGCCGTCTTCTGGGGGCCCTGCGGGAGGGTGACACTATCCTGGACTTCGTCGGGCCTCTGGGCCGCCCGGCGCCCCTCACCGACCGCGGTCCCGTTGTCCTGGTCGGCGGAGGCTTCGGCGTCGCGCCGATTTACCCCATCGCGAAAGCCCTGAAGGCGAAAGGAGTCAAGGTCATCTCCATCATCGGGGCCAGGACGAAGGACCTCCTCATCCTGGAAGAGGAGATGGCCTCCGTCTCGGACGAGCTCCTGGTGGCCACGGACGACGGCTCCAAGGGCCACCACGGCTTGGTCACCGACGTGCTCAGGCAGCTCATCGACTCTGGGCGAGAGATCGAGCAGGTCATCGCTATCGGCCCGATGGTCATGATGCGCGCCGTGGCGAAGACGACCGAACCGTACAAGCTGAAGACCCTGGTCAGCGTGGACCCCATCATGGTCGACGGGACGGGCATGTGCGGCGCCTGCCGCCTGACCGTGGCCGGGAAGGTGAAGTTCGCCTGCGTTGACGGTCCCATCTTCGACGCCCACGATGTCGACTTCGACGAGGCCGTCCGGCGCGGCAAGATGTACGCCGCGGAGCAGAAGCTGGCCGTCGAAGAGATGGAGAAGCACGGGAAGTGCGCTTGCGGCTGCGGAGGTGAGCAGTAGTGTCCGAGAACAAAGAGACCACCGCCCGCGAGAAGCGAGTGCCCGCCAAACGCCCGCGGGCCGAGATGCCCAGCCAGGACCCGGTCGCCCGCCGGCGCAACTTCGATGAGGTGGCCCTGGGCTACACGGAGGAGCTCGCGGTCGCGGAGGCCGAGAGGTGCCTGGACTGCAAGAACCCGAGCTGCCGCGAAGGCTGTCCGGTCGAGGTGCGTATCCCGGAGTTCATCGCCAGGATCCGTGAGAAGGACTTCCGTGCTGCCTACGAGGTCGTGAAGGACACGAACAGCCTCCCGGCCATCTGCGGCCGCGTCTGCCCGCAGGAGACGCAGTGTGAGGTCAAGTGCATCCTGGGCCGCAAGGGAGAGCCGGTGGCCATCGGTCGTCTGGAGCGCTTCGTCGCCGACTGGGCCATGGCCCAGGGCAGCCCGGGCTTCCCGACCATTAAGCCGAACGGCAAGAAGGTCGCCGTGGTCGGCTCGGGCCCGGCGGGACTCACCTGCGCCGGCGACCTGGCGAAGAAGGGGTACAAGGTCACTATCTTCGAGGCGCTCCACGCCCCGGGCGGGGTCCTCATCTACGGCATCCCCGAGTTCCGGCTGCCCAAGCGGATAGTGGCGGCCGAGATCGAGCTGCTCAAGGGCCTCGGGGTGGACATCGTCTGCGACGTGGTGGTGGGTCGCACCATCACCGTGGACGAGCTGTTCGCCGAGGGCTACGACGCGGTGTTCCTCGGGACGGGTGCCGGCCTGCCGATGTTCATGAACATCCCCGGGGAGACACTCAACGGCGTCTACTCGGCCAACGAGTTCCTGACCCGGACCAACCTCATGAAGGCCTACCTGTTCCCCGAATGGGACACGCCCATCAAGGTGGGGCGCCGCGTGGCGGTGGCCGGGGCCGGCAACGTGGCCATGGACTCGGTCCGCTGCGCCCTCAGGCTCGGCGCCGAGGAGGCCATGATCGTCTACCGCCGCTCCGAGGCGGAGATGCCGGCCAGGCGTGAGGAGGTCCATCACGCCAAGGAGGAGGGCGTGGTCTTCCACACGCTCACCAACCCCGTCCGTGTCCTCGGGACGGAGGACGGTTGGGTCAAGGGCCTCGAGTGCCTGCGTATGGAGCTCGGCGAACCCGACGCGTCGGGACGCCGCCGGCCGGTGCCCATCCCCGGGTCTGAGTTCGTTCTCGAGGTGGACACGGTGGTCATGGCCCTGGGCACCACGCCCAACCCGCTGGTGTCGCAGACCACCCCTGGGCTTGAGGTCGACCGCCACGGGTGCCTGATCGTGCGCGACGAGAGCGGCCTCACGACGCGCGACCTGGTCTGGGCGGCCGGTGACGCCGTGACCGGGGCCGCCACGGTCATCCTGGCCATGGGCGGCGGGAAGAAGGCCGCCGCGGCCATCGACCGCGCCCTGCAGGGGAAAGGGTAACGGCAGAAAGGAGAGGGGACGCGATGCCCGCGACGATCATCGACGGGAAGCAGGTGTCCGCTTCCATCCGAGCCGAGCTCGCCAAGAAGGTGGAAGAGCTCAAGGCCCGGCATGGCCTCACTCCCGGCATCGGTGTCATCCTGGTCGGGGACGACCCGGCCAGCCAGTCCTATGTCAAGAGCAAGGAGAAGACAGCGCACGAGCTGGGGTTCCACTCGGAGACGCTCCGCGTCCCGGCCGAGACTTCCGAGGCCGAGGTCTTGCGGATGGTCGAGGACTTCAACCGTGACCCCAAGGTCCACGGCATCCTGGTCCAGTTGCCGCTGCCACCCCATATCGACGAGAACAAGGTCCTCTACGCCATCGACCCGAAGAAGGATGTCGACGGTTTCCATCCTGTGAACATCGGGCGTCTGCACATCGGGGAGGACTGCTTCGTCCCCTGCACTCCGGCGGGGGTCATCGAGCTGCTGGACCGCACGGGCGTGGACCTCAAGGGTAAGAACGCCGTGGTGGTCGGGCGCTCGAACATCGTCGGCAAGCCGGTGGCCATGCTCCTCCTCGGCCGCCACGCGACCGTCACCATCTGCCACTCCCGGACCCGCGACCTTGCGGCGGAGTGCCGGCGCGCCGACGTCCTGGTCGCGGCTGTGGGCAAAGCCCGCCTCATCACCGGGGACATGATCAAGCCAGGGGCGGTCATCATCGACGTGGGCGTGAACCGGGTCGAGGGCGGGAAGCTGGTCGGGGACGTCGACTTCGAGAGCGCGGTGCAGGTGGCCTCGGCCATCACGCCCGTGCCGGGCGGCGTGGGCCCGATGACCATCTGTATGCTGATGAAGAACACCGTCCTGGCCGCCGAGAGGACGCTGAGGTAGCCTGGAGCGGTCCGAGCGGAGGATACTCACCGTCGGGGAGCTGACCTCCTACTTGAAGGGGCTCCTCGACGGTGACTCCATCTTGGCGGACGTGTGGGTCCGGGGCGAGATCTCCAATTTCCGGTACCACGTCCCGTCCGGGCACATGTACTTCACCCTCAAGGACTCCTTCGCACAGCTCAGGGCGGTCATGTTCCGGAGCGACAACGTCCGTCTGGGTTTTCGCCCTGACGACGGGCTCAGGGTCATCGCGGGGGGCCGGGTGACCGTCTACGAGAGCCAGGGGCATTACCAGCTCTACGTCCGCACGATGGAGCCGGACGGGCTGGGGTCGTTGTACCTGGCTTTCGAGCAGCTCAAGCGTCGCCTGGCCGCGGAGGGGCTCTTCGCCGAGGAAGTCAAGCGCCCGCTGCCCCTGGTGCCGCGGGCGGTCGGAGTGGTGACCTCCCCGACCGGAGCGGCCGTGCAGGACATCATAACCGTCGCCAGGAGGCGCTACCCGAACATCCGTCTCATCATCTCTCCGGTGACCGTGCAGGGGACGGGCGCCGCCCTGGACATCGTCCGCGGGCTGGAGCTCGTCGACCGCCTCGACGAGGTGGACGTCATCATCCTCGCCCGTGGCGGGGGGTCGTTGGAGGAGCTAAGGGCCTTCAACGACGAGGGACTAGCCCGCGCCATCCGGCGCACCAGACACCCCGTGGTCACCGGGGTCGGGCACGAGACCGATGTGACCATCGCCGACCTGGCGGCAGACCGCCGGGCGGCTACGCCGTCCAGCGCGGCGGAGTTGGTCGTCCCATCCAAGGCCGACCTTGCGAGACAGATAGGCACCCTGGTGGGCCGACTGGAGCGGGCCGCCCGGGTCGAGGTCTCGCGGCGAGCACAGCTGGTCGCCGCCCTGGCCAGGGCAGCCTGCCTGGTCGACCCAGGGCGTCTGCTGGACGGGCGGAGGCAGCGGGTGGACGACCTCAGCCGGGAACTCGTTGAGAGGATGACCGGGACTTTGAGCAAGCTCGGCAATCGCCTGGGACTCCTGGTCGGGCGTCTCGAGGCCTTGAGCCCGCTCAAGGTGCTCGGCCGGGGCTACGCCGTCTGCCTTCGTTCCCGTGACCGGCGACCGGTCACCTCCGTCGGGCAGGTCTCGTGCGGGGAGGACGTGGACGTCCTGGTCGGCGACGGGTGTCTCGGGTGCCGGGTCACCGGCGTCTTCCCGGGACCCGTGGTCGTGGGCGGAAGGAAGGGAGAATAGTGATGAGTCGGTCGGGGTTGGGGACGGCGGGCGGGAGTGCGTCCGGACCGAAGGAGCCGAGCCCGGGGGAGCGACTCAGCTACGAGGAGGCGCTCGCGCGCCTGGAGACGGTCGTCCGGGAGCTGGAACGGGGTGAGCTGTCCCTCGAGAGGGCCCTCGAGCTCTTCGAGGAGGGCGTGAGTCTCTCGCGGTTCCTCACGGCAACGCTCGAGGCGGCTCAGGCGAGGATCGACCAGGTCGTCGGGGCGCCCGGCGGGCCGGTGCGCCTGGAGCCCTTCGTGGCGGGAGGTCTCCGGACCGAGGAGTCCCGGACGGACGAAGAGGAGTGATGCCGTGTGGTGGCCGAGGTACCGGGAGCCGGGAAGGACTCTCCGGGCAAGGCTGAGGCGCTCGAGGTGGCCTACGGCCGCCGCCGCGACCTTGTGGTGCGGGGGCTGGAGGCTGTGCTGCCGCCAGCGGGTGTCGAGCCGCGTCGCCTGCACGAGGCTATGCGCCATGCCGTGTTCGGTGGCGACGGCGGGAAGCGACTGCGGCCGGTGCTCCTCCTGACGCTCGCCTCCGACCTGGGCATCGCTGAGGAGCGGGCGCTCCCGGCGGCGCTGGCCTTAGAGCTCGTCCACTGCTACTCTCTGGTCCACGATGACCTGCCCTGCATGGATGATGCGGCGACGCGCCGCGGCGTCCCCTCGGTCCACGCGGCTTTCGGCTACGCCGAGGCGGTGCTGGCCGGCGATGCCCTCCTCACTCTCGCCTTCGAGGTCCTGGGCCGAGCCGGGAACTCGGGTCTTCGGCGCCCCGGGGAGCTCGTGGTCGAGCTCGCCAGGGCCTCGGGGAGTCTCGGGATGGTCGGCGGGCAACAAGTGGACCTCGACCGCTCGGGCGCCGCAGCCTCGTCGCTGCCGGGCGACGGGCATCCGGTGCTCCGCCTCCACGGTCTCAAGACGGCGGCCCTGTTCGGGTTCGCCTTCGTTGCTCCAGGGCATCTGGCCGACCTTCCCGCGCCGGCCATCTCGAGCCTCAGGGTCGCGGGGCAGGCCTTCGGGACGGCCTTCCAGGTGGCCGACGACCTGAGAGACGAGAGCGAGGACGCCTCGCAGAACTTCGCCAGGGCCGTCGGGCCGGACGAGGCCCGCCGGGTGGCGCACGAAGCCATCGCGAAGTGCCTGGAGAACCTCCGGGCGGTGGTCGGGGAGGCTGAGACCTCCGCCCTCGTGCGGGCGGCGACGCGCGCGATGGGGTTGGACGGTTAGATGGTAGACCATGCCAGCATCGCCCGTGCGACTCGGCCGCCGACGTGCTATAATGTGTCCGCGTCCCCGATAGTTTTGAGAGGAAGGTGGCGCAGTATCCTAGTCGGGGCCACCGTCCATAAGGGCGGGGCTAAAAATCCGCCAAGGGCACATCGATGAAGTTCCTGGTGGTGGCCTGCGACGCCCAGTCGCGGGTTGGTGCTGGGAGTTAAGGGGCGGGGGCAAACCGCAACGGCATGCGGTCACGACCCTTGCCCCGCGGAGGCCCAAGCCCGTGGTGCGGTCGAGACGGCCGGCTATGGCTTGGGGTAGGAACCTGCACTCGGGTCAGGAACTGGGTGCAGCGTAGCCTGCCTTGAGCGGCGTTGGTGGACAGGACGGCCTGCGGCCGGTCCAGAAACCACCGTTCGCAAAACAGGCTAAAGGACGGATGGACCCGTCGAGGAAAACTCCTAGGCTGTTCGACGCGAGTTGAGGCGGGCCGGGGATTACAGTGTGCTCTGAGTGGCAATCCAGCCCTGTCGAGGGCGACCCGGCAGGGGTCTCGTAAAGGGAAACCGCCCGGCGGCGACGCGCGGGAGAGACCCGGGAAAGCCTGCTGGACCTAAGACACAACGTTTACTCGACCCGCCGCCACCGACCTCTTATCCTTGAAGGCGTTTTTCCGGCTCAGCCATCGAGGTGAAATTCGCGTTGTCCACACAAGGCCGGACGAGGGCCGGCCGTACGCAGGTCAGGCAGGTCCTGGGCGTATTCCTCACGACCTTCGCCCTGGCGACTGCTGTCTCCCTGTTCTCCGACAGTGTCCTCCGGTCGACGACCATCCTGCTGGCCGTCGTCGTCCTCGCCCTCATCATCGTCGCCGGCATCGCCGCCGATATGGTGGGGTTGGCTACGGCCACCGCCAGCCGGGAGTCTTTGAGCGCCATGGCCGCGAAGAAGGTCCCGGGCGCACGTCACGCCCTACGCCTCACCCGGATGGCGCCACGCGTGGCCACGATCTGCAACGACCTCATCGGCGATCTCTGCGGCACGGTCAGCGGGGCCGCCGGAGCCGCCATCGTCTTCCGCGCAGGGTTAGAGTACGCCACCGCCCCACGTCCCGGGGACACGCCTGGAAGCCTCTCGGCGGTCCTTGTGGTCGCGCTCGTCGCGGCCCTGACGGTGGGCGGCAAGGCGTCGGGGAAGAATGTGGCTATCGGCCGCGCGGACCAGATCGTCCTCGCCGTCGGGAGGCTACTGTGGTGGATGGAGGAGAAGCTGGGCCTCGTGCTGGTCAGGGACGTGGGCGCCAGGCGCAACGCACGGAGGTCGACGAGGTCGTGAGGCCGACCGACGGACCGCTCCTCGACCGCATCGAGGGGCCTGCGGACCTGCGGGGCTTGACTCACGAAGAGCTCGGCCGCCTTGCGCAGGAGATAAGAACGAAAATCATCGAGACGGTGGCTCGGACCGGGGGTCACTTGGCACCTAACCTCGGGGTTGTCGAGCTCACCCTCGCCCTGCACCGGGTCTTCTCGAGCCCGCGGGACCGGATCGTCTGGGACGTGGGCCACCAGACCTACACGCACAAGATTGTCACCGGCCGGCTCGGTCTCTTCCCGACCCTGCGCCAGGAAGGCGGGCTCAGCGGCTTCCCGCGGCGGTCGGAGAGTCCACACGACACCTTCGAGACCGGCCATTCCTCGACCTCGATCTCCGCGGCCCTCGGCATGGCCGTAGCCCGCGACCTCAGAGGCGAGGACCACGCCGTGGTTGCGGTCATCGGTGACGGGGCTCTCACCGGCGGGCAGGCCTTCGAGGCCCTCAATAACGCCGGACACCTCAAGACGCGTCTCATCGTCGTGCTGAACGACAACGAGCTATCCTACGGGCCCACGGTCGGGGGCCTAGCCAACTACCTGGGCCGTCTGAGGACGCACCCTGCCTACTCCCGGCTCAAGCACCGCCTGGAGAGGGCCGTCCGTGGCGTCCCGCTGGTCGGACCGGGGCTGTTCTATCTCGGCGGTAGGCTGAAGGGGAGCCTGAAGTACCTCTTCGTCAAGGGGATGCTTTTCGAGGAACTGGGCTGGACCTACCTCGGTCCCATCGACGGCCACAGCCTGGTGCAGCTCGAGGACTTCCTCGAGCGCGCCAAGGCTATCGCCGGTCCGGTCTTGGTCCACGTCATCACGAAGAAGGGTAAGGGTTACGCCCCGGCCGAGATGGACCCCGACCGTTTCCACGGGACGGGCCCCTTCGAAGTGTCCACCGGACGGGCGGTGGCACCGACCCCGGCGCGTCCTTCCAGCGGTCCGTCGACGTCGGCCAACGGTGAAGGCGGAGGCTCACCGGCGCGGGCGGAGCCCTCTTCGGACGGGAAGACCTCGCCCATTAGCTACACCCAGGCTTTCGGTCGGGCTCTGGTCAGCCTCGGGACGAGGGACGAGAGGGTGGTGGCTATCACGGCCGCTATGGCCTCGAGCACCGGCGTGGCTCCTTTCGCGGTCCGGTTCCCCCGGCGCTGGTTCGATGTCGGCATCTGCGAGCAGCACGCGGTGACGTTCGCCGCCGGGCTGGCCCGGGAGGGACTCCGCCCTGTGGTGGCTATCTACTCGACGTTCCTCCAGCGGGGCTATGACCAGATTCTGCACGATGTCTGCCTCCAGCGCCTGGCGGTGACCTTCGCCTTGGACCGCGCCGGGCTGGTGGGGGCGGACGGGCCGACCCACCACGGGGTCTACGACCTGGCCTACCTCAGGTCCATGCCGGGTATGACCGTCATGGCCCCCCGCGACGAGAACGAGCTCGGTCACATGCTCCGGACGGCCGTGGAACTCGGCGCTCCGGCCGCCGTGCGCTACCCGCGGGGTAGCGGGCTCGGGGTCCCCGTGGAGGAGGAACTCCGGTGCCTCGAGGTCGGGCGGGCGGAGGTCCTGCGGGAGGGTGGGGACGTGGCCATCCTGGCGGTCGGCTCGATGGTCGAGCCGGCGGTCAGAGCCGCGGAAATGCTGGCCGCCGAGGGACTCGAGGCCACGGTCGTCAACGCCCGCTTCATCGCGCCGTTGGACCGGGAGCTCATCGGTCTGCTCGCCCGCGAGGTGGGTGCACTGGTCACCGTGGAAGAGCACGTCTCGTCCGGGGGTTTCGGCGGCGCGGTAGCGGAGACCCTGGTGGACTTGGGTCTCGAGGGTGTCCCCTTGAGGCGGCTCGCCCTGCCCGACCGGCCGGTCGAGCACGGGGATGTCCAGCGTCTCCTGCACCGGTTCGGCCTGGACGCGGGCGGTATCGCCGCGGCCGCCGCCGAGGCCGTGCGTAGGCGGGCCGGCTCCGGTGTGCGCTGAGGGCCCTCCTTCGGGCCGGGGCAGGGCCCGGGGAGGACGGGCGGACGGGAGGGTCCGCGTCGACGTCCTCCTGGTGGAGCGAGGGTTGGCCAGGAGCCGGACGGAGGCCCAGGGGTTGGTCATCGAGGGCCGCGTCCGGGTCGACGGACGGCCCGTAGGTAAGCCGGGCCTCAAGGTGGAGCCCGGGGCTGGTCTCGAGCTCGATGCTCCCTCCCGGCGCTACGTCTCGAGGGGCGGGCTCAAGCTGGAGAAGGCCCTGGACTACTTCGGCCTGGACGTGACCGGGCTGGACTGTCTGGACGTGGGGGCGTCGACCGGGGGCTTCACCGACTGTCTCCTCCGGCGCGGGGCGCGTCGCGTCTACGCGGTGGACGTCGGGTACGGGCTCCTCGCTTGGTCGCTCCAGACCGACCCTCGGGTGGTCGTGCTGGACCGGACGAACGCCCGCCACCTCGAGCCGGAAAGCTTCCGGCGGGCCGCGGAGGCCCGGCTGGCGGGCCGGCCTGCCGACGGGGACCGGGAATTCCGCTGGCCCACCTTCGCCACCTGCGATGTCTCCTTCATCTCGCTGCTCAAGCTGGACTTTGACAGCGCCGAATCGGGAATCCTTGCAGCGCAAGGGATTCGGGGATCGGAAGGGTGACGTACCACAACAGTCCTTCTGCTGGTCGGTCTAGGGG
>Ga0308419_1000144_pt1 | contig 58635 bp, 55 predicted proteins | sample HotsprSampleMS50_FD_203674 | JGI IMG/M metagenome (GOLD analysis project Ga0308419, IMG submission 203674) | Hot spring phototrophic mat microbial communities from Mushroom Spring, Yellowstone National Park, Wyoming, United States - 20090730_MS50 ... | reverse complement strand
CGGTCGAGGCTCTCCAGGCCGACCTGGACGCCTGGCTCCTCCACTACAACGCCGAGAGACCTCACCGAGGCTACCGTAACATGGGTCGCCGCCCTATCGACACCATCAACCTCTACCTAGAAAGTGTCAGGCAAGAGGGGTAACGATGCAGCCAGACTATCTGGAACGTCCTTCTTTCCATCGTGGTTAATGAGCAGAGCCTATAAACTTTGGTACAGCGGTGCGAGCCCGGGGTTCGAAGACTGGACCACGAACCTGATGGCCCACCGATTGTCCAGTCGACAGGGGACTAGCCCATGCGGCGCCGAGCCTCAGTTCTTGTAGGTGTAGTGGTCATAGCCCTCGTGTTGCTGTGTGTTCATGCATACTCCACCTATAGAAACGCCGACCTTGTGCAGAGAGTCGCTACACGCTTCCCGGTGACTGGCTTCGTCGATGCTCGGGACAGCGATCACTTCATCATAAGCGCAACGGTGTATCTGCTTGAGCCCGGCTACACCATTCGGCCGGGTGAGGAGCCTGACTCTTCAATCCAACACCTCGTGTACTCGATCAGGGCTGAGAACAAGACTTCTCAGGTGCTGCAAGGTGTGTTGATGGATGTCAAGCTCTCCTACCTCGTGATCCCGTATATCACGAGCCACTTTCCCTACTTCAGCAGCATGGACCCGGTCGACATCCTCCCAGGCAAGGCCCTCTGCAACAGCCGAGTCACCCAGATACCCAACGTGTCCACGTGTGGCGAACCTGAACGGCAATCGCTGATGCAGGCGATTACTGGCCCAATCCAAGTCGTGCTCAGATGGCAGGGCGGGGAAGAGCGCCTCCTTGTCACCTCCGATCAAATCAGATTGAGCACGAAGGCATCTTCGGAAACAGGTGGGCCCTAGGTGTGAAGGGACACCGCGCCGCTCCTGGAATCTTCTGATGCCTGGAGGAGAAGCTCCTATCCGGAGCGGAGGGGCTACCGGCGATGGTGGATGAATCCGGGAACACCCTGCTAGGGCGTCCATCCAGCCCCCGGGCCGCGGGTGTTTCGGACGGTGTCCGAGCCTTGGGCGGTGGATGGACGGGCCAGACTCTGGGCCGGACTGTCTTGAGGCCGCGGAGCTACGCGGAGCGTGTGTTCGTCGCTTTCATGTCGGCTCTGGTAGGGTTCGCCGCGGTGGCCGGCCTTGCGGTCGGGGCGGGGGTCAGGCCCTTCCCCGACCCGGCCCTCTCGGCTGCCGCGCTCCGGTTCGACGGTTCCTGGGCCCTCGCCCGGGCCCGCGACCTGGCCACGCTCTTCCCGGAGAGGTCGCCGGGGAGCGAGGACAAGGCCGACGCGGCCCAGTGGCTCGTGGACCAACTCGTCTCCCTGGGCTACGACCCGCAGGTCCAGGCCTTCACGGCCTGGGTGGGTGGGAAGCGCCGCCACGACCTCACCAATGTCTGGGCCGTCAGGCGCGGCCGGTCAGCCGAGGCTATCGTCGTGCACGCCCACTACGACATCCCGGAGTTCGTCCGGGAAGGGGCGTGCGACGACGCCTCCGGCGTCGGCGCGGTCCTCGAGCTCGCCCGCGTGTTCGCAGCCGAGACACCCAACCGCACGCTGGTCTTCGCCTTCCTCGACGGGAGCGAGTACGGGCTCACCGGAGCGGAGGCGTTCGTCTCCAGGAGTCCCCCTGCGACTCCGCTAGTCGCCGCCGTGGGCCTCGACTTCCTCGGCCCGGGCCGGCTCAGCGGCGTGTCGGTCGAGTGCGTGGGGACCTTGAAGGGCTACACGCCGCCTTGGCTGAGGAGTGTGGCCGCGGCCGCCGCCGACGGACTCTCCCGGGCCTGGACGCCGGACCCCTTGAGCGAGTGGGCGGAGCGGTCGGTGTGCTTCGCCCAGACCGACACGGGCCGATTCCTGAGCCACGGCGTGCCCGCCGTAAACCTCGCCGGCGTGCCGGAAGACGTCCACCGGGCTTTCTCTCTCTGGCACACGCCGGACGACGTGGTCGCCAACCTCGACGCGGGGAGCCTCGAGACCTGGGGCCGAGTGGCCGAGCGGGTCATCCGGTCACTCGACGAGCGGGAGAGCATCCCGGCGAAGGGAGCCGACGCCTCGATGGTCTACCTCGGCCTCGGCGGCGGCACTTATCTTGCCGGTTGGGCCCTGCGCGCGGGCCAGTTCCTGGTCTTCGCCCCCTTGTGGGGTCTCGTCGTCGTGGGTTGGGTCAGGCGTCGGCGGTCCTTGCTCCCGGCCCTGCGGATTCTCGGAGGCGAGGCTAGGCGCGCAGCGGCCCTGGGCGCGTCCCCGCTGGCCGGCTGGGTAGTGCTCAAGCTGCTGCGCCTGGCAGGAGTCATCCCCAGGTTCGAGCTCTACCCGGCCACGGCCAAGGACCCGCTCCTGAACCACCCGGGCTTTTTCGCCGTGACCTGCGTCGCCGTCGCCGTAGTAGGCCTTGCCTACGTTGTCTCCCGCTACACCGACTGGCTCCAGCCACCACTCGGGGCCGACTGGACCGAGCGTCACCACGCCCTCCTGACCCTCCTGGCCGTAGTGGTCGTGGCGACATGGCTCGAAGGAGCCGGCTGTGCCGCCGTGAGTTTCTTGGGCGTGCCGGCGCTGGTCTGGCCCCTCCTGCCGCCCCGACCCGAGCTGGCCTGGTCCCGGCGGCTCGCGGGCGGTCTCCTGGTGACCGCCGGGGTGCTCCCTTTCCTGGGCTCCCTGGTCGCCCTGGGGGCGGTGGTCGCCACCGGCCCGGTCCTGTGGTACCTCCTGCTGGCGGCGGCCGGCGGGCTGGTGACGTGGAAGGCGGCCTTAGTCTTCTCGCTGGGGGCGGCTCTCGCCTGGGAGGCGTTCGTGCTGGGGACCGGGAGCGCTGTCGGAAGGGTGCTGCCTGCCCGTCCGTCGCCTACTAGTGGGTCTCCGCGTCGACCGCGTCAGACCCGGCCGACGGCCGCTCCTGGCCGCCGGTTCCCGACGGGCCTTCGACCCTGAGGACGATGCGGTTGGGCAGGCAGATGAGGCACTCCCCGGGCTCGTCCACCCACCCGGAGTGGTGCGATGGTTCCGGGCAGGGGGACTCGACGATCCGGGCGCTGGTCCCGGCGACCTCGACCGCGGTCCGGCCGAGAGGGCCGGAGAAGAAGTAGAGCCCGTCCTGTCCGGCCGGCAGCAAGACCGTTCCCTCCCCCGGTGCCTCGACCACGAAGGTCACCGGCACCCCGCCGGGGGAGGACGCGGCAGACGCCAGGAAGGCGACCGCCACGAGGACCACGAGCAGGATGGCGTCGGCCAGCTTGAGCCCGCCTGCGTGGAGGGCGCGGTTGCCAAGTAGCAGGACCGAGGCGAGGAGCCCTCTTTGCCGGCCCGGACCCCTACTAGCCACCCGAACCACCCCCGTCCACTGGCCGGAACATCGCCCCTATACCGGGGGTCATGTGGAGCCTTCCTTCGGTGTCGACGAACAGGGCCTCGTACCCCGGCAGACCCTCCAAGAGTCGCAGGCCCTCTTCGGGCCCCAGGACGAAGAGAGCGGTGGAGAGGGCGTCGGCCAGGGTGGCCGACGGGCCGACGACGGTGACGCTCACCGCCTGCCGGGCGGGCCGGCCGGTGCGGGGGTCGAGGATGTGGTGGTAACGCACGCCTTCGGCCTCGAAGTACCGCTCGTAGTCGCCCGAGGTGGCCACGGCCCGGTCGCCCGGGACCTCGAGGACGCCGATGTATCCCTCACCGCGAGGGTGCCGGACCCCGACGCGCCAGGGGCGGCCCTCGTCGTCCCTCGCTCCCAATAGGTACAGGCTACCACCGGCGTCGAGTAGGGCCCGGCGCACGCCCGCGTTGCGGAGGATGGCGGCGGCGTCGTCCAGGGCGTAGCCCTTGGCGATGCCGCCCGTGGCCAGGGTCTGCCCGGCGAGGCCCAGCCGGGCGGTGCCCGTGGCCGGGTCCCAGGAGACCTCCTCCCAGGCGACGAGAGAGAGCGCTCGGGCGAGGGCCTCGGCGTCGGGTGGTGCGGTTCGCGCGGGCTCCGCACCGGAGCCGAACCCCCAGAGCGTGACCAGCGGTCCCACGGTGAGGTCGAAGGCACCCCCGGAGAGCCGGTGGACTTCGTCCGCCGCCGTGAGGAGGGCGATGGTGTCGGGAGAGACCGGGAGCGGCTCGCCACTGCCGGCGGCCAGGGCAAGACGCGCGACGTCCGAGGAGGGCCGGGCGGGGTCGAGGAGAGCCTCGAGCTCGGCGAAGCGGGCGAGGGCGCGTCCGACGGCCTCGCGGGCGCCGGCGCCGGAGGCCTCGATGCGGACGAAAGTGCCCATGGCCCAAGCGGAGCCGCTCGCGGTCTCATGGGCGCTGGCCAAGCTGCGGGCTGCACGGCCTATCGCACTGTCCGGAGCGGCCAGTGCCACGCCGGCCAGGCCCATGACCACGACGACAAGAACGGCGAGGAGCGCTCTTCGGCCAGCGGTGACGAGTCGCCGCCCCGGGGCGGCGCGAGGCTCTCCACCGCGGCTTGAGCCCGTCAGGACGGACGCCTCCCTCCACGCGCTGGGGACCAGAAAAGCTTACACCCGCTGGGCCGGCCCGGATTGTAGCGACGGCGACTTTCCCGGCGCCTGTGCGGTGATAGGGTTTAGATGCGCCATGCGCCGGAGGGAGCGACACGAAGGATGGCCGACGCCTCGAATTCCAAAGGCAAGGATTTCCTCTTCACTCTTGCTGTTCTGATTGCCGTTGCCCTGGTCGCGGTCGGCTGGGTCCAGGCCGTGGCGGCCCTGTGACCGGGAGGCGCGGCATCCTTGTGGCCCGTGACGTGGGCGGGGCCCGCCGGGCGGCCCTCGTGGGCATCCTGGTCGCTTGCGGGGCGGCCCTGCACGGCTTTGAGACCCTCGTGCCCTTGCCGGTCCCCGTGCCCGGGGCGAAGGTCGGCTTGGCTAACCTGACCACTCTGCTCGGCCTGGCGCTGGCTGGACCCGGCGTCGCGGTGACGGTCGCGGTCCTACGCGTCCTTCTGGTCGGGCTCGTGAGCGGGACCATGCTGTCCGTCGGGTTCGCTCTCAGCGCCGCCGGGGCGGTGGCGAGCTCCTTGACCATGTCGCTCCTGTGGCTCGCCGGTCGGGGCGCGTTCAGCCTCGTCGGCGTGAGCCTCGTGGGCGGGGTGGCTCACAACCTGGGCCAGCTCGGGGTTGCGACGGTCTACGTGGGGAAAGCGGCGGCGACCGCCTACGTCGCCCCGCTGGTCCTGGCTGGTCTTGTAGCCGGCTACCTCGTCGGCCGACTCGCCGACCTCGTGGCCGGGGTCGTGGGCGCGGGGACCTTGGGCGCGAGCGGGCGGCAGACTCGTTGCGGGGAGGTGTGAGGGGATGTTCCGCAACATCGGTTTCTGGGAGCTCACCATCATCATCCTCATCGCCCTGGTCATCTTCGGGCCGAACAAGCTGCCGCAAATCGGCCGGGCCCTCGGGCGCGGCATCCGTGAGTTCAGGCAGGCCGCGGACGAGATAACCCGCGAGCTCGACGGGACCGCGAAGGCGCCGGAGGCCGCGAAGGCGCCGGAGGCTGAGAAGGCACCGGCGAGGCCGAAGGCCGGGATCGTGGCGGCGGAGGAGACCCAGGTACAGAAGACGCAGGCGGAGGAGACCGAAGAAGACGTATCTCCCGACGGTCGCTAGGCGTGCCGGACTGAGACTGAGCACGGGGGACTCGGCTAGAAGCGTGCGGTGCGGTGGAGGGTGAGCGCGGGTGCGCCATGGCCAGCAGGCTCCGAAGATGATGGGGTGGCTGGACCACATCGCGGAGCTCCGGCGTCGTCTCACCTGGACGGCGGCGACCTTCATGGTCGGCGCGGTCGTGGCTTTCTGCTATTCACCGGCCATCGTCGGGTTCCTGACCGCCCCGGCCAAGTCGACGCTGGTCTTCACGCGTCCCGGTGAGGCTTTCGCCGTCCACTTCCAGGTGGCGATGGTGACCTCGCTGGTCGCCAACGTACCGGTGGCACTCTACCACCTGCTCGCGTTCGTCTTCCCGGGGCTGACCCCGTCGGAGCGGAAGGTGGTCTTGCTCGCCCTCGGCCCAGCCCTCGTGCTCTTCGCCGCCGGTGTGACCTTCAGCTACCTGGTGGTCGTCCCGCTGGTCTACCGCTTCTTCATGGGTTACGCCGGCCCCACCCTGCAGCCGATGGTCTCGGTCGGGGCGTACGTCTCCTTCGTGGCCGGGGTGGTGGTGCCTTTCGGGCTGGTGTTCGAGCTCCCGGTGGTCGTCGGGGTCCTGTCGGCCCTCGGTTTGGTCCACCCGAGGCTGCTCCGCCGGGCCAGGAAGTACGCCATCCTCACCATAGCCGTGCTGGGCGCGCTGATGTCGCCTGGCACGGACCCCTTCTCGCAGCTTCTCATGGCTCTACCGCTCGTTTGCCTCTACGAGCTCAGCATAGGCTTCTCGGCCCTGGTCTGGGCGGCTAAGCGGCGGGCGGCGGCGCGGCGCTCGGCGGCGGAGGCGGCCGCCGGGGCTGCCGGACAGCCCGGCTAGCGCCGAGGGAGGAGGTCACAAGACATGTTCCGTAACATCGGGCCTCTCGAGATACTCGTCATCGTCCTCATCATCCTGGTCATCTTCGGTCCCCAGCGTATCGCGGGCATCGGCCGTTCCCTGGGCAAGGCCTTGGCCGACTTCAGGAAGGCTTCCAAGGGCGAAGACGAGGCCGAGGAGGGCACCGGCGAACGGCCGGGGACCCAGGGTAAGGCTTAGAAGGTTCTGAACCAAAGCGTAATGCCGGTCTGGCCTGAAGGGCCGGCGTCGGAGGCGTCCGGGTGCAGGGCTTAAGACGGTCCAGCCCCGGCGTCCGGCGCCGGCTTGCCTTTGGCTTGCCGTAAGGACTCATGCGTTTAGGCCTCATGCCGCTCCGACACTTGAAGCCGACCCGAAGGTGCGATAAGATGCCTTACGGTAAGGAGGTAAGGTGGCATGGCGGAGATGAAATGGGACATCAAGGTGACCTCCAAAGGCCAGATCACCCTCCCCAAGAAGGCGCGGGACGTCATGATGGTCAGCGAAGGCGACTACCTGGTGGCCGTCGTGAAGGATGATAGTCTTGTTCTCGCCCGCAAGCCGGATGTGAAGGACAGCGAGCAAATCCGCTACTACGCCAGGCGCCGGCTGGCCGAACTAGGGTACGGCGAAGCGAGTTCCCGCCGGGACCTGGACCCTCCCCGATTGAGGGGGACTCTACCTCGGCTGACGGTTGATACTGTCCGCCTCATCCGCGAGGGGCGCGAGGTTCGGTGAAGGCCTACTTCCTCGACACTAGCGCCTTCATCAAACGATACCTTAACGAAGCCGGCTCCGAGACCGTCGACAGCATCTTCGACGCGGACGGGCCGAAGCACATCTCCAGCCTATGTCTCCTTGAGACGCACTCCAACATCCAGCGGCTCCACATGGTGGACGGGCTTCTCACCAGCACCCAGGCCGAGATGCTCCAGGCCGCCGTGGCTCTGGACATCGACTCCGGTCGGGTGACGGTCGTCAACCCCACGGCCGTCGACATAGAAGAGGCGGTCAGGTTGCTGGCCAGAAGCTACCTTACGGCCGTGGACGCTCTGCAGGTGGCCATCGCAATAGGGCTGGGGCCCGACACCGTGTTCGTCTCGGCTGATGCGAAGCTCAACCGTGTAGCGGAGCAGCAAGGCCTTACGGTCCTGGACCCTACACAACGGCTTGGCTGAGACGACCTAGTCCGCCGACAGGCAGGCGATGCGGCCGAGACGCTCGCTGTCCTTGAGCTCGACCCAGCCCCGGTGGAGGTTCACCAGGCCGGCCCTCTCGAGCTGCTTGAGCGTCCGGGTGACCGCCACGCGGCACGAGCCGGTGCAGCGGGCTATCTCGGAGTGGGTTATGTACGTGACCAAGCCCCGGTCCCCGGCGTTCTGTGCTCCGGCGAGGAGGAGTTTGGCCACCCGACAGAGCAGGTTCATGAAGGTCGTGTTGTGCAGGCGGATGGTGGTCGTCTCGAGCTTCTTCGCCAGGGAGGTGAAGACCGAGGCGGCCAGGGTGGGGTCGGCGCAGACCTGCCTCAGGAGGGCCTCCCGGTTGTAAGTGGCCGCGACCGTGTCGCTGGCCGCCACTGCCCACACGAGGCTCGGGGCTCCGGTGAGGACGTAGTCCTCGCCGACCACGGCCCCGGGTCCGGCGGAGAGCAGGACCAGCTCACGCCCCTTCGGGCCCTCGAGGACGAGCTCGACCCGCCCGGCCAGGAGGCGGTAGGCCACGTCGAGGTAGTCCCCCGGGCCGAACAGCACGTCACCCGCGCGGAAGCAGACGGTCGGCTCGTAGCGGGAGGCCTCTGCTCCGTCATCCACGACGATGGGAGTATACTCCACCCCGGTCATCCGCCGGCGTCCCGGCTCCATACTCGTGTCATCCTCTTCCTGGGCGTCACGCAGGTATCCTCTGACAATGGCGGACATATCTCCGCGCCCCCTTTCCGGAGATCCGTCGTCAAAGGAGATGCTGGTTCATAGCTTCACATGCGTTGCCGCTAGGGTCAGGGTCTGGCTATATCTATGTGTGACTTGTCCTCCGGCACTCTTCTATTATACCCCGACCCATATCCGCCACTGTGACCCTCGTCATATTCCACCTAGGCGGTCTTCGCACCACCACTCCTCCGGCCCACGCGCCCGCCTCACGGCGGGCGGTCCCTCGGTCGGCAGCCAGGCGCGACTGCCCGGAGCGAGCGACTCGGCGAGTGCTTCCCGCCAGGGATTCGGCGGCTGGTTGAAAGGACAATCTTTGACGCAGACGAGGCAGTCGCTACCGTTGGCTTGCCAGAACTCCAGGCAGCGGTCCACGTCGACGTACCACTTGTAGACCCCCGGGTTGTTCGACCGCGAGGGCCCCGTCCAGGTCGGCTCGGTCGTGGTGGGGATGGCTCGGGCCGGGCAGGCTTGGGCGCACTTCTTGCACTTACGGCAAAAGGCCCGCACGCCGAACTGGACGGGCCCATCCGGGACAAGAGGCATGTCGGTGAGGACCTTGGCCAGACGCACCCGGGCGCCGAACTCGGGGGTGACCACTAGACCGGGGCGGCTCATCTCGCCCAGGCCGGCGTCGATGGCCAGGGGGACGGAGAGAGCGGTGTCGTTCCCGCAGGCTACGGCTTGGTAGCCGAGATTGCGGATGAACCGCGCCAGCGACCACACGGTGGCGGCCATGCGCGAGTAGCCGAGGACCGTGACCGCGAAAGAGGTCATGGTCGGGGTCAGGGCGACGGTATCGTAGTCCATCTCAAAGGCGAGGACCACGGCAAACCCGAGGCCGGGCGGTAGCTCCAGCAGGCGGGTTCGGCGCGAGTCGTTCAGCCAGACCTCGGTGTAGACCCAGCGCGGGTCGAGGCGGGTAACACCGACCAGGTCCGCCCCGAGGAAGCGGGCGGCCCGCTTCACCAGAGCGGTGAGTTCCTCCGGCGGAGCTCCCAGCGGACTGTCCCCGAGGATGGGCGTGGGGTGAGCGTCGGCGAAGCTGAAGCCCACTTCGTCGAGCCGGAAGTCTATCGCGTGGCCGGTGAACGAGATGCGCCCTCCGGCCGCGCCGGCCGCGTCGCAGAGGGCGATGTCCGCGTAGGAGAAGCCGGGATGTCCTGCATGGGCGCGTTGGCGGGCCCGGTCGAAGATAGCCCTGCGGTAGTCGTGACCGGCCCGACGGGCGAGGTTCAGGACGGTCGCGGTCGCCGCGGGACGGCGGTAGGTCTTGACGTCGACGAGGTACGGCGTGGGGTCGGGTCTCACAAAGGAGAGGCCGGGCCCTTTGTCGCACGGGCTGCCCTGGGCGCCGTCTGTCCTGTCCGCTCCGGCGTTCGTCGAGCCGATGACGGCCGAGCCGGCGAGGACCGCTCCGGCACTCCGGAGGTAGTGCCGCCGGCGCAGCGCTGGGGCCTTGGATGCCTGACCGGGCGCGCTACCCGGCATGGTCCGTCCCTCCTCGGACTCGAGTGTACAGTCGCGGTACGTGAAAGAACGGTAGCGGCGGTTACATAAACAAAAAAACAAGGCCCGCAGCGTGCCGTGCTGCTCGTCGGCGCGCTGCGGGCCGATCCTCCGTCCGGCCCTCCGGGGGATTTGCGCCCGGAGGACGGGTGTCCTAAGGTCACCCTAGCCTTGCGTGGGCCAGGCGGCTTCCTTCCAGAACCTCGCCGCCGCGTCCGGGTCGTAGTAGGTGCCGTAGCCCATGAGGTCGTCGAGCTTGATGAAGACCGGGTCGAGGATGGAGGTGGTCGCGGTCATGCCCTTGACCAGGTCGTGCATCCAGGTCTGAGGCTTGTTGTAGGGGCAGGTGCGCTGGCAGGTGCCGCACGGGGCCCCGTTGGTACTCCAGAAGCAGTGGCACTTCCAGACGTCCACGTACCACTTCTTGGGGCCGGGGTTGTTGGAGACCCGGATGGGCTCGTTGTACTCGTCGTCCATCGGGATGGCCCCGGCCGGGCACTCACGCGCGCACTTCTTGCAGCTCTTGCAGAACTCCTGCGCCCCGAACCGGATGGGCTTGTCCGGCGCGATGGGCAGGTCGGTGAGGACCTTGGAGATACGGAGGCAGGTGCCCAGGACCGGATGGACGAGGATGCCCGCCCGACCCTGCTCGCCCAGGCCGGCCTCGATGGCCATGGGGACACTCAGGGAGGTGTCGTTGCCCATCGGGATGGCCTGGTAGCCCAGACCGCGGATGAACTCGGCCAGTTTGGACGCGACCTCGATCATCCCCGAGTAGCCGACGCCTACGGCCGCCGACCCTAGCGCCGAGGGGGTGAATTGCATCATCTGCAGGTCCATGGGGATGATGAGGACGATGACCGACTGCATCGAATTAGGGATTTGGATGAGGTCGGGCGTCTTGACCGGGCTGGTAACCTGGTCGGTGAACTCGATGGGCGTCTCCTTGTCCCGCCCGACGGTCGCGTAGAACCAAAGCGGGTTGGTACGCGCCACACCGGCGTCCGCCGCACCGAAGATCCGGGCGGCCTTCTTGATGATGATGTTGGCTTCCTCGGGCGTGCCTTCCCAGCGACCGATCTGCGGGACGGGCTTGGCCACCCCTAGCGGTTCCCAACTGAACAGGCTAGGGGCGCCGCGGTAGCTCGTCCAGGCCGCGTTGTACAACGCTTGGTCGACCAGGGTGAAGCCCGGGACCTTGTCCTGCATCTTCTGCATGGTCGTCGGCGGGTAGTCTTTCTTGAACTCGGCGTAGCCGGGCGGGTTGCCGAAGGCGTTCAGGACCTCGCGGAAGCGCTGGACGCCGCCGAGCTCGTAGGGGAACTTGTCCAGCCGCTTGATGGTCGACTTGACCAGGCTCCCCGGAAGGTAGTTGGAAGCCGGTCCGTAAGCGAAGGCCTTCTGCGAAGCGGCAAGGACGCCGGCGGCGCCCGCAACGGCTCCGGCCGCGGCCAGGAACGACCTACGGCTGACCGGGTTGCTCGCGGAGGTGTTACCGTCCTTGGGTAGGGTCGAGTCGCTCATGCCTTTGCCTCCTTTCCCTTGGCACCGGGGCACACCGTGCGTACGACCCACAGGCGGAGTAAGACGAAGAGGATGACGTCGATGAGCCCCCACACCAGCAGTCCGACCAGGGCAGCCTTCGGGTACCCTTCGGCCAGGCTCGTACCGACCCACGCGGCCAGGAACAGGGTCCAAAGGGCCACCACGGCTACCCCGAGCCAGTGGTACCAGGCCAGGGTCCCGCCGCGTGCCTTGGCCCAGTTCTGCGCCCACAACGCGGCCCAGAAAGCCACGGCCCCGAGCACGAAGTACACGAGAACCATCCGTTCGCCCTCCATCTCGTGTCGGAGGCGACCGCCGCCCACCGCGGTCACTCCGGATTGACCTTCCATCGCGAGCGTACCGCCTCCACCGAAAGACCGCGGTGACCGGCGCTACATAACGCGACGCTTGCCCCGCCAAATCACCAAAATGATTGAGGGCGAGTCCCGGGCGGGAGCGGGCCGGGTCCGGGGCGAGCAAGGGACGGGTCCCGGGCGGGAGCGGGCTGGGTCCCGCTGGACGTCGGAACAATGTAACGATGGCTACGGAGAGAGGGACGCCTCCGTGCTAGCATCGCCCGAGGGTGTCGAACACCGGTCGGAGGGAGATTGCCCGTGAAACGCCTCGAGTGGCTCGTGACGGCAGTGGCCCTCGTGACCCTGGTCCTGGCCTACGCTGTCCCGCTCGTGTCACCGGGGCAGAGCGATTATCTCCCGCGGCTCCGCGAGCTCGTCCCCCAGGCGGAAGGTTTTGTCCGGGTCCAGGAGGAGCCGCCCGTCTTCCAGGCGGTGGCCGGCTCGGGTCCCGGTAGCCGGGTCATCGCGTACGTAGGGGCGGGTAGCGCGATGGGCTACGAGGCGCCCGTCGTCACCGCCGTCGTCGCCTCTCCGGACGGGACCATCGAGCGCGTGGTCGTCCTCGAGGAGCAAGAGTGGGCGAGCTGGATGGACAAGGTGCTCCGTTCGGACTTCATGGAGCAGTTCGTCGGCCGCCGGGTGGATGACCCCTTGGTTCTTGGTCAGGACTTGGACGCCGTCTCGGGGGCGACCTTCACCTCGCGCGGTATCGCCGACGGGGTCAGGGCTGCCGCTCACGCCGTCGCCAAAGGCCAGCTCGGCCTCCCGGTGCGGAACGGCCATGAGGAGCTTGCCCTCGACGCGCCGGTACTCTGTGTCGTGGCCCTGTGGACCCTCGCGGCGGTCGGAGTGCTTACGCGGCGCAGTCGGCTGCGCTGGGTGACCATGCTGGGCGGCTTGGCCGTGCTCGGCTTCTGGCTGGCGGCGCCGCTCTCTTTCTCCAGCCTGGCCGGCCTTCTCATCGGCCGTGTCCCACCCTTCGACCAGGCGCACCTGGTGTGGTACGCCCTTCTCGGTGGGCTGCTCCTCACGGTCCTGGCCCTCGGCCGGAACGTCTACTGCTATTGGGTCTGCCCGTTCGGCGCTCTGCAGGAACTCCTCAACGCCGCCACCGGGTCTTCCGTCACGGCGAGCGCCGCCACCGGCAGGCGCCTCCGGTCGGCGCGTCCTCTCCTCGTTTGGGTCGCCCTCATGATAATCTTCATCACCCGTTCCCCGGGAGCCGGGGCGTACGAACCATTCGGGACCGTGTTCACCCTGACCGGCTCGACGGTCGCCTGGGCCCTCCTTGTGCTCGTGCTGGTGACGTCGCTGGTGAGCCGGCGTTTCTGGTGCCATCACCTCTGCCCGGTCGGGTACGTCGTCGACCTCCTGGTAGGGGGGCGCCGGTGGCTCGCCCGGGTGGCGGACCGAGAGGTAACCGGGCCGGCCCGGGGAATACTCCGGCACCGTGGTCAGTCTGCGGGATTTCGTCACCAAGAACGCCCGGGCGGCGATGCTCATCGCCCAGGACCTCCTCGAGGCCCGGCCCGGTGACCGTCTGAGCCCGGTCGCGGAGTACGCGGCCAGGCTGGGGGTCGGGCGGGGCACGGTCCAGACCGCCCTGAGGTTGCTCCAGGACAGCGGTGCCGTCAGACTCGTCCCGCGCGGACATATGGGGACCTTCGTCGAGCGGGTAGACCGGGCTGCCCTCTGGAGTCTTTCAGGCCTCGGCACCGTCACCGGGGTCATGCCCTTGCCCTACTCACAGCGCTACCGCGGCGTGGCTACAGGTCTCTACCAGGCCTTCCACGCCGCCGAGATACCGCTCGTCCTCGCCCACATGCGCGGAGCCCGTCGCCGACTGGAAGCGCTCCTCACGCGCCGCTACGAGTTCGCGCTGGTCTCCAAGCTCTCGTACGAGGTGGCCCGTCGCGAGCGGGAGGAGCTGTGCCTGGCCGTGGACTTAGGTCCCGGGACCAACGTCCGCGAGCACGTCCTACTCATCCGGGGTCCGTTCGACGGTCCGTCGGACCGCATCGTCGACGGTATGCGGGTCGGGGTCGACCCGGACTCCATCGACATCACCGAGCTCACCCGTCATGAGTGTTCAGGGCTCCGAGTGACGGCCGTCGAGGCGCCCTACACCCAGTTCCTCGGGCTCATCCTCAAAGGGGTCATCGACGCTGCCGTCTGGGATTCGGAGGAGGGCCTGCCGCCGCGGGAGGCGGGTCTCAGGGTCGTGCCGCTGCGCGGTCGCGCCGACGGTACCGCACCGGACACGAGCGCCGCGGTGCTGGTGGTCCACCGGGATAACCGGACCCTGGCCTCCATCCTCAGGAGTTCCGTGGACGTCGCCGTCGTCCGCGAGACACTGGAACGCGTGATGAGGGGCGAGGTGCTCCCGGAGCTGTGAGGCATTCCCCGGGAAGTGGGGAGGCGTCTGCCGGTGAGGACCGACCGGAATCTCCTCACCATCTTCGGTGTCACCCTTCTAGGGGTCATGGGGGTCTCCAGCATCACCCCGGCCCTGCCCAAGGTCGTCACGGCCTTCGGCCTCCGCGAGGCCGAGGTCGGTCTTCTCATCACCGCCTTCACCCTGCCCGGGGTGTTCCTCACCCCGGTGGCCGGGGTGCTGGCCGACCGGCTGGGGCGCAAGCGGGTCCTGATCCCGGCCCTGGTCGTCTTCGGGCTGGCCGGGGGCTTCTGTGCCTTCGCCCGGAGCCTCGATGTCCTCTTGGTCTTGCGTGTCCTGCAGGGAGCCGCGGCGGCTCCCCTGGGCTCTTTGAGCACGACCCTCATCGGCGACCTCTGGGAAGGACCGGCTCGGGCGAGGGCCATGGGGTACAACGCAAGCGTGCTCAGCATCGGCACCGCCGCCTACCCGCTCCTCGGCGGGGCCCTGGCGACGTTCGGGTGGAACTGGCCGTTCGCCCTGCCTCTCCTAGCCCTTCCTCTCGCCTGGGTCACTTGGAGGTACCTGGACAACCCGGAGCCGGAGGGCGGAGACGATTTCCGCGGCTATCTCGCCGGCGCCTGGAGGGGCCTCGGACGCACCCGGGTCCTCGGGGTCTTCGCGGCGGGTATCCTGGTGTTCGTCATCCTGTACGGGTGCTTCTTAACCTATCTCAGCCTTCTGCTCGGCCGCGTCTTCGGGGCCCCGCCGGTGACCATCGGGCTGGTGATGTTCGCGATGTCACTCGCCTCCGCGCTGGCCTCGTCCCAGCTCGGCACCCTGGCCCGCCGCTTCCCGAAGACGGTCCTGGTCGCGGCGGGATTCGGCGCGTACGCGGCGGCCATGGCGCTCGTCCCCCTCATCCGCGAGACCGGGCTCTTCCTGCTACCGGCCGTGGTCTTCGGCCTGGGCCACGGGGTGAACGTGCCCGGCCTGCAGACGACCCTGACCGAACTCGCTCCGCTCGAGCAACGGGCGGTCTTCATGTCGCTCAACGGAATGATGCTGCGCATCGGGCAGACGCTGGGCCCGGTCCTGATGGGCCTGGCCTTCACCACCGGAGGGTACAGGGCCGTCTTCTGGATGGGAGCCCTCACGGCCGTAGTCGGCGCGGTCGTCGTCGCGGCCACCCAGAGGACCGAGGGCGGCGCGAGCGCCAGGCGGGGGACCGACGAGCCGCGGGGACAGGAAGGCGCCGGCACGGACTAGTCCACTCCTATCCGGTATAGACAGCTAGGAGGCCGGAAGGCGGCGTCGAAATACAGAATACTGTATTATGGCCTGGCCAAAGAGCCCGGCTCGGCCGGGCGGCCGGCTCGGCCTGGCCGGAGCGGAGGAAGGGGGAGGAGCATCCATGGCGGGGCGGGTACCCTTGGCGCAGCGGGGCGCCGGGTTGCCGGGGGCGGTCCTCGACGGCCTGGAGAGGATCGTCGGCCGGGGGCGCCTCCTGACCACCGTGGCGGAGCGGCGCGCGTACGCGCGGGACTCCTGGCCGCTGGCCGCACTCAAGGTCCTGCACGGTGCGGACCTGGAGCTTCCGGACGCGGTGGTCCTCCCGGGCTCGACGGCCGAGGTGGCGGCCGTGGTGAGCCTGCTTTACGAGCACGGCGTGCCCGTCATCCCCTTCGGCGGCGGCTCGGGCGTCCTCGGCGGCACCACGCCCGTGGCAGGGGGCGTCGTCCTCGACCTGAAGCGCCTGGACCGCGTGCTCGCCGTGGACGACGCGTCCCTGACCGTCACGGCGCAGGCGGGCGTCCTCGCCGTGGACCTTGAGGCAACCCTCGGACGCCAGGGACTCACGCTGGGCCATTTCCCGCAGTCCATCGACGTGGCCACCCTAGGAGGCCTCATCGCCACCCGCTCAGCCGGCCAGTTCTCCACCAAGTACGGGAACATCGAGGACCTCGTCCTCGGCCTGGAGGTAGTCCTCCCGGAAGGGCGGGTCATCCGGACCAAGGTGGCGGCGCGTTCTTCCACCGGCCCGGACTTGAAGAACCTTTTCGTGGGGTCGGAGGGGACTCTGGGCGTCATCACCGAGGCGACCCTGAGGGTGCGCCCGCGTCCGGAGAAGCGCGTCGGCAGGGCCTACGAGCTCGAGCGTTTCCACGACGGGCTCGAGGTCGTGCGCCGCGTCCTCAGAACAGGGCTCGCCCCGGCCGTGGTCCGCCTGTACGACCCCGTCGAGGCCCAGCACTCCTTCCGGGAGTGGGTGGAGCAAGGGCGCTCGCTCCTGGTCCTCGTCTGCGAGGGCCTGGGTCGGCTCGTGGACCTCGAGGTCCAGGTGGTCGAAGAGACCCTGGCGGACTTCCCTCACCGGGCCCTCGGCCCCGCCCCGGCCGAGCACTGGCTCGAGCGTCGCAACGTCGTGGCGGCCCTCCCGGAGTTCATGAGCCAGGGGTTGGTCGTCGACACCCTCGAGATATCGACGACCTGGGACCGTGTCGGGGCCCTCTACGACGCCGTCCTGGCGAGGATGCTCGCGGTGAGGGGCGTCGTCGCGGCGACGGCCCACTCCAGCCACGCCTACACGCACGGCACGAACCTCTACCTGACGTTCGTCGCGCTGGGCCCGGACCTCGCCGAGGCCGAGCGCGTGTACCAGGAGGCCTGGCACGCGGCGATGTCCGCTTGCCTGGAGGTCGGCGGGACCATCGGTCACCATCACGGCGTCGGCCTGCAGCGCCGACCGTGGATGGCGGCCGAGCACGGCGAGGCCCTCGAGGTCCTGCGCCGTCTCAAGGCGGCCCTAGACCCCAGGGGCCTGATGAACCCCGGCAAGCTCCTCCCTCCTCCGGACGCCGGGGCCCGGGGAGACGGAAAGGGGGGTCTCCGGTGAGCGGGAAGGCGAGCGGGAAGGCGCCCAGCCAACCGATATCCAGGACACCCGACGCGGTGACGCAGACGAGGCTGTGCGCCCTCTGTCCCAACATGTGCCGCTTCCTCTGCCCGGTCGCGGCCGCGGAGAAGAGCGAGGCCGTGACGCCGCGCGGGAAGGCCACGCTAGCCCTCGACCTCGGTCGCGGGGCTCTCCCCCTGAGCGAGGAGACGGCCGGGCTCCTCTACCGGTGCGCCGGCTGCCGGGCTTGCCGTGAGTGGTGTCCCAGCGGCTGCGACCTCGTGGCCGTCCTCGAGGGGCCTCGGGCGGAGGCTGCGCGCGGCGGGTTCGCTCCCGCGGAGGTCAGGGGCGTCCGGGACCGGTTGGTCCGGGACCGCTCCCTCCACGGTCCGGCGGGGGAGTTGGCCCTCCGCCTGGAGCGCTTCCGGGAGCTAGCCGACCCGCTAGCATCCACCCTGTACTTCCCCGGCTGCGCGGCGGTCGCTTCCCGGTCCAAAGCGGTCGAGGCCTCGCTCCGCTTCTTCGAGGCGGCCGGGGAGCCGGTGGCCCTACCCCGTGGCGAGATTTGCTGCGGGCTTCCTTTGGACGTCCTGGGCTACGTCGAGGAGGCGACCGGCTTCGCCCGGGGGCTTGCGGATTCCGTGGCCGAGGGCGGCTTCGCCACGGTCGTCTCGGGCTGCCCCATGTGCGTGTGGGCCATGCGGGAGCGCTACCCCCGGCTGGGTGTGACACTCCCGGCCAGGGTGGTGCACACGTCGGAGTTCATGGAGGAGCTCGCCGCCACTGGTCGGCTGCCCGCTCCGCGGGAGGGCGCCCCAGGTCGGGGCCGCCCACGCCAGCACTGTGCCGGAGCGGAGCCCGTCACCTACCACGACCCGTGTTACCTCGGGCGGTACCTGGGGGTCTACGAACCCCCGCGGCGCCTGCTCGCCGAGGTCGCCGGGCTCAAAGTCGCGGAGATGGACCGGACGCGCGAGCTGGCGGCCTGTTGCGGAGGTTCGCCGGCCCTCGACTTCCCAGCGCCGCCGACGGCCACGGCCGTCGGGCGACGTCGTCTCGCCGAGGCCGCCAGGACGGGAGCCCGGACCTTGGTCACGGCCTGCCCGCACTGCCTCGAGATGCTCTCGGGGGCGGCCGAGGCCGGACTCGAGGTCAGGGACCTCGCGGAGGTCCTGGCTGCAAGGCTCGGGCTGAGCGAGGCGTATCGGGAGCCGAGCGGGACCCGGCGGGATGAGTGGGATGAGGGAGAGGAGCCGGGACGGGAGGAAGCAGGCTGATGGACACGACAAGGCCGAGGCCTGAAGGTGGCACCGCGGCTCCGGAAGGCCTGTCGGCGCAGGGCTACGCCGCGGAGCAGTTCGACGTGCTGGTCATCGGCGGGGGCATCACGGGCGCGTCGGTCGCGCGAGACCTCGCCCTCCGGGGCCTCCGGGTGGCCCTGGTCGAGCGCGACGACTTCGGCTCGGGGACTACCGGCACGTGCATGGGGATGCTCCACGGCGGTCTGCAGTATCTCCTGTCGGACCCGGAGCTGACCCGGGTCGAGTGCGCCGAGAGCGGCATCATGCAGAGGGCCGCCCCGCACCTCGTCTTCGCCATTCCGTTCCTCTATCTCATCGAGGACCCGGGCAAGGTCGACGCTTACGAGGCTTTCTTCAGCTATTACGACGAGTTCCAGAAGACCAAGTACGGGCGGCCGCACGTGAGACTGACCCCGGAGGAGGCCCTGGAGATCGAGCCCTCGCTCCGGCCGGGGTTCGCGGCCGCGCTCACCAACGACGAGCCCGGCGTGGACGTGTTCAGGCTCAACGTCCTCGTCGCCCTGGACGCCGCGGAGCACGGGGCGGTCGTCCGCAACCACACGGAGGTCGTCGGGCTCCTCGTGGAGGAGAGCTCTGGGTCCGGCCAGCCTGTCTCGGCGGCCTCAGGGACGTCTGCCCATCGGCGGGTGGTCGGGGCCCGCGTCCGCGACACCCTCACCGGTGACGTGGAGGAGCTCCGGGCCAAGGTCACGGTGAACGCCGGCGGACCCTGGGTCCCGAGGGTCCTCGCCATGGCCGGGCTCCGGTACCGCCTGAGGCCCACCAAGGGCATCCACCTCATCCTCGACCGGCGCCTGACGAGCGCGGGCGTCACCATCTCGGCCATCGACGGCAGGTCCATCTGTCTCCTCCCCCACGAGAACACGACCCTCGTCGGCTGCACCGACGACGATTACTTCGGCGACCCCGACGAGGTCCGGCCGGACCCCCAGGAGGTCGAGTATCTCCTCACGAGCTCGGAGACCGTGCTGCCGCGCATCCGTGAGGCGCGGGTCGTCCGGGTCATGGCCGGCCTCAGGCCGACCCTCTACCAGTACGGGGTCTACGAGGACAAGGTGACCCGAGACTTCGAGGTCTGGGACCACGAGGCCCGCGACGGCTTGGCCGGGCTGGTCACCGTTGCGGGCGGTAAGATGACCATCGCCCGCATCATGGCCGAGAAGACGGCCGACGCGGTGGTCGCCAAGCTCGGCCCGGCGACCGACGCCGGCCCCTGTCGGACGGCCGACCTGCCACTACCCGGCGGGGAGCGTGTCGTGGGGGCGGAGGAGACGGAGGAGCTCGCCCGGCGCTTCCGGGTGCCGTTGCCGGCGGTGGTCCGCCTGGTGCACCGCCACGGCGCGCGGGCGGCGCGGGTGCTCGAGGAGGGCCTTGCGGAGCGGGGCGGACGCCGGCAGGTCTGTGCCTGTGAGCCCGTCCTGGAGGCCGAGGTCCGCTGGGCGGTGCGCCACGAGTGGGCGAGGACCCTCGGCGACCTCCGGCGCCGCGTCCGCCTGGGGATGGGGCCCTGCCAGGGCCTCGGCTGCTCCGAGCAAGCGGCGGCGGTCTTGGGGCTCGAGCTGGGTCTTGGGCCCGAGCAGGTCGCGGCCGACCTCGAGGCCTTCCGGCAGGAGCGGTGGAAGGGGCAGAGAGTCTGGCTGACGGGCGAGCAGCTCCGCCAGCAGGAGTTGAACCAGGGTGCCTGGCTCGGCGGGGGAGCCCTCGGGGGGTGGCGGCGTTGACCGGGGCCGGGACGAAGGGCACGACCCTGGGCGGCAGGGTGGCGGCGCCGGCGGTCCTACCGACCGCGAGGGGCCGGGCGGTTAGGACCGAGGTGGCCGTCATCGGAGGGGGGCTCGCCGGGCTCGTCGCCGCGCTCGCCGCCGCGGAGGCCAGGGCGGAGGTGGTCCTCGTCCGCCGGGGCCTCGGGACCACGGCGATGGGCTCCGGGGCTCTCGATTTCCCGGCCGAGCTGCCGGCCCTCTGGATTAGCGGCCCGTCGCCCTGCCCGGGGCCGGAGTCCGTCGTCGAGGCGGCGGAGGCCCTCGTCCGCTGGCTCGGCGCGGAGGGCCTCCGGCTCGAGGATCGGCCCGGCGCCGGCCTTAGCCTGATGGACATTTTCGGCCATGTCCGCCGCGCGGACCTGGCCCCGGCCAGCCTGGCCGCGGGGCGGGTGGACCGGTGGCCCGGTGCTGGGGAGGGTGGCGGGGGACGCCTCCTGTTCGTCGAGGTCGAGCCCTACGGGGCGTTCAGGGCGGAGTGGTGCCGGAGGGCGGCGGTGGCCGCGGGCCTTGTCCGCGACGAACAGACGGCGGTCGCCGTCGTGCCAGTCCCCGGCCTGGAGGAGGAAGGGGACGTCCCGGCGGTCCGCGTGGCCCGCGCCTTGGAGGACCCTGACACCGGGCGGGTCTTCGCGGCCGCGGTCGCCGGGCGGGCCCGCCGGGCGGGAGCGACTGCCGTCGCCTTGCCGCCCGTCCTGGGCCTGGACCGCTCGCCGCAGGTACTCCTTGCGCTCGAGCTTGCCCTGACCGAGGCTTGGTCTACTGATGGCGGCCGGCCCCCGGTGGTTTTCGAGCTCCTCTCGCCACCCCCGTCGGTCCCGGCGCAGCGCCTCCTGCGCGCCCTCGAGCGGCGGGCCCGGGCGGCCGGGGTCCGGGTCGAGCCGGGGCGTGTCACCGGCCCCGCCGGAGGGCCGGACCCGGTGGGGCGCACGGGGTGGGCGCGGGGGCTGCCGGTCGGGGCCGTCACGGTCGAGACCCACGGGCGCACCTGGACACTCGCCGCACGGCGCTTCGTCCTGGCCACAGGGAAGTTCGTCTCCGGCGGCCTGGAGGCTGGCGAGCGTGGCCTCCGGGAGGCCGTGTTCGGCCTGGACGTCTTCGTCCCACCACCACCGGGCTGGCCGCCGGGCAGGGTGCCGGCCGGGAGCCGTCCGGCCCGGGACCTCGTGTGGGACCGTTTCACCGCCCGGCACCCGGTCTTCGAGGCCGGTCTAGCCGTGGACGGCCGGCTCCGGCCGCTCGACGCCGAAGGACGCGTGGCCGCCCCGGACGTGCTCGCGGCCGGGTCGGTCATCGGCGGGGCGAGCCATTTCGCCGACGGTTCAGGCTCCGGCGTGGCCGCCGTCACCGGCTTTCTCGCCGGACGCTTGGCCGCCGCCGAGGGGAGGAGAGGAGCATGACGCAGGCCGCTGAGCGATGGCAAGCCCGGGCTCTCCGTCGCCCGGCGGGGGTGGCCCGCTTCATCGAGGTCTACCGCGACGCCGGTCTCCTGCCGCTCACTCCGGCGGAGAGCCGACTCCTCGCGGACCTCGAGCGCTGCCTCGGCTGCGGGAACTGTCTTGCCGTCTGCCCGGTGCTGGCGGCTCTTTCACCGATTCCCTACCCGGGACCGCGCGCGGTCGGAGCGGGGCTGTCGCGCTCCCTTCCCGAGTACCGGACTGCGTCCGAGCTCGTCGGATACTGCACCACCTGCATGGCCTGCGAGGAGGTCTGCCCCGCCGACGTCCCGGTCTTCCGCGCCGTCCTCATGGTCCGGGCGAAGTGCTTCGAGCAGCTCGCCCTGGAGGGGCGGGAGCCTCTCCCGCGTCTCAAGTTGCTCCTTGTGGACCTCTTCTCGCAAGGACGGTTGGGGCAGCTCGCCCGCTGGGGCGCGGCCCTGCAGAAGCTCGCCTACCGCCGCACGTCGACCGGGGAGATGCAGGCCCGCTTGCCGCTGGCCTTGGGCGCCCTGGGGTCGAGGCTCCTCCCGCCTCTCGCCGCGCGCCCCCTGACCGCCGAGTTCCCCGGAGCCGTCCCCGGCCTGGACCCGGGCGGCCCCCGGGTGGCCGTCTTCGCCGGTTGCCTGGACAACTACGCCTACACCGACACCGGGCGGGCCCTCATCGAGGTGCTGCGCCGCCACTCCCGTGAGGTCGTCGTCCCGGCGGGCCAGGTCTGCTGCGGCGCCCCGGCCTACTACGCCGGCGACCTCCCGACGGCCTATCGCCTCGCGGTGGAGAACGCCCGGGTCTTCGCTGAGACCGGCGCCGACTTCGTGGTCACCGCCTGCGCCTCCTGTGGCGACGTCCTGACCGGGGAGTACCCGGTGCTCGCCCGGAGCCCGGCTGACCCGGTCGCGTCGCTCGCGGCCCGGGCGCGGGACGTCCACGCCTTCCTGGCCGGCGACGTGTCATTCCGGCCGCCCCGCGCGTGCCCTGACCCCGGCGGGTCCCTCAGGGTCACCCTCCACGACCCCTGCCACCTTGCCCGGGGACAGGGTCTGGCCGGCGAGGTCCGCCGTCTTGTATCCGGCCTGCCGGGGGTGGAGGTCGAAGAGATGCGCGACCCCGGCGCCTGCTGCGGCGGGGCCGGGAGCTACGCCCTAGACCACCACGATGTGGCCGTCGCCATCCGCCGCCCGAAGATCGAGGCCATCGCGGCGACGGGCGCCCGCGTGGTCGTCACCGGGTGTCCGTCCTGCCGCCTGCACATCGCCGACGGTCTTGCGAATGCGGGTCTGGCCCGCCCGGTGCGACACTTCGTCGAGCTGGCCCAAGCCGCCTACGACGCGGAGAGGGCCTAGGCGACCCCGCAGCCGCTCCCGCGCACGTCCTCCGAGGACTGGACTCGGACCGGGTTCGAGACGTTAAACTCGAGGGGAGGAGACGACGCCCCGGCCCGGCGTGCCGTAACCGGCCGTGCCCAAGGGGAGGGGCGGAGGGGGCTCATGCCGTGACGTCCACGTCGGAGTTGGTCCGCTTCAGCGTCTCGATGCCGGGACAGCTCGTCGCCGAGTTCGACCGGCTCATCGCCGAGCAGGGCTACCGGACGAGGTCCGAGGCCATCCGGGACCTCATCCGGGAACGGCTCGTCCAGCGGGAGTGGCAGGCCGGGGAGGAGGCCGTGGTCGGCACCCTCACCCTCATCTACGACCATCATGTCTCAGGGCTGGCCCAGCGCCTGACCGAGGTTCAGCACGACCACGTCGAAGAGATCATCTCCAGCCTTCACGTCCACCTCGACCACGACAACTGCCTCGAGGTCCTGGTCCTCCGAGGGCGGGCGGCCGAGCTTGTCAGGGTCGCCGATTACCTCCTCGCCACTCGGGGCGTCAAGCACGGCAAACTGGTCCTGACCACCTCCGGCAAGGGGCTGGTCTAGAGGTCGAGGCGCGTGGTCGGTTTGGGGTAGCACTTTTCACCGCGATGTGTTACCATCGGAGCGAGCGGCCGTCAGAGCCAGGCCCCGACCGGGACCCTGCTGCCGCTCGGAGAGGAGCAACCGGAATGAAGCGACCCGTTTCCCCGCGGGACGTCGTCCTCGGCGGGCTGTTCCTGGCCCTGGCGCTCGTCCTCCCTACCGTGTTCCACCTGTTCGGTGCGGGCCAGGTCTTTCTGCCCATGCACATCCCGATCTTCCTCGCCGGCTTCATGGTCACCCCCTGGGTCGCCGCGGTGGTCGGGTTTGTCGCGCCGCTCTTGAGCTCGGTCTTGACGGGCATGCCGCCCTTTTCCCCGCCGGTTGCCCAGGTCATGGCGGCCGAGCTCGCCGTGTACGGGCTCACCACTGCCCTCTTGTACCGCGCCACGCGCCGGGTGGTTCTGAGCTGGGTCTTGGCCGCGCTGGCCGGCAGGCTCGGGGCCGGCCTGGTGGGCGCCGGGGTCCTGCCTCTCCTGGGCTTCCAAGGCACCCCGCTCCTCTACCCCTTGACGGCAGCGGTGGTCACCGGTCTTCCCGGGCTGGCGTTGCAGGCCGTCCTGGTGCCAGGGGTCGTCTACCTGGTGCAGCGCGTCCCGGGGTTCGGACCCGCCCCGGCGAGGCCGGGACGGGGCGGGGTGACCGGTCCGGAGCGCGGAGGCCACGGTGCCGCCGGGGGTAGCGGGCGGTGAGGGTCGATTCCCTTCCGCGGGAGGAACTCTTGGCCCGCATCGCCGACTTCCACGGTCATCTGGGTCCTTACGTCATCATGGGTTTCCGGGCCGGCTGCGCGGCCCGGAGATTCCTCGGGGCCCGCGGCTACTTCGATCTCGAGGCGATGGTCCAGTCAGGTGACCGTCCGCCGATATCCTGCTTCGCGGACGGGGTGCAGCTCGGTTCAGGCTGCACCACGGGGAAAGGCAATCTCAAGGTGGCCTCGGGGGCCGGCGACGGCACCGGGGTCCAGGCTCGGGCCTCGGCCGTGTTCGCCACCCGCCCGGCGGACGGCGAGCCCGCCCACCGGGTCGTCGTGCGGGTCCTCTCGTCGGCGGAGGAGCAGGCCTCCCGCTGGTTAAGGGACCTGGGTGAGCGCGAGGCGGCCGAGCGGGTCCTGGACCTTGACGAGCGGTCCCTCTTCGAGATTGTCGCCGAGCCCTGAACAGGCCAGGCGAGGGGGCACGGGAACGCCGCGCCCCCTCGCTTGTCTCTTTCCTTATTGTCTGCCTACTTTCCTACCTGCCTCTTTGCTACCTGCTCCGGAGTAGCGGGCTGACCTTCTTGTAAATCAGGAAGGTCAGGAGAGAGTTCAGCGTACCCTTGACCAGGTTGAAGAGAGCCGTCAGGCGGAGCGCCGCCGGGATGGCCGCCGGCGGGAGGCCGTACGCCGGGAGGAAGACGTAGTAGTTGAGCAGGCTCATCACCGCCACCATGGAGACCGTCCCGGCCACGAGGCCTATGACGGCCCCTCTGCGGGTGCGCTCACGGGCGTAGACCGCGGCGGCGGCCAGCACGAAGGCCAAGCTGCAGGCGAGGTTCGCCGACGTCCCGAGGAGCCCCGCCTCGTCCTTCCCCGACAGGAGGAACAGGACGCCCTTCACAAGCGCGACGGCCGCCCCGGCTGCCGGGCCGAGAGCGAAGCCGCCGATGAGGGTCGGGACATCGCCCGGGTCGTACTGGAGGAAGGCGGGGAAGAACGGCAGGTTGAACTCGGCGTACATGAGCGCGAAGGCGACGGCGCCGAGCATGCCTACCTTCACCAGTGTCCCGGCGCGCCAGGTCCGGTGGGCGCGGAGGCGGTCTTCGGCAGCGGCTGGTGTCTCGTTCATCGAAAAAGCTCCTCCTCTTCGCGCGGTCCGGTCAGCTCCCTGCCTCGAGAGGTCGTCGCTCACGTCGCTCCAGGAAGCGACACGCCCCGGGGGCTCAAGGCCTCCGGGGCGCAAGGGAAGACGGGCTCTGACGTCCGCCAAGCCCTTCCTTCTCCCATCCAGACTTTACTGTCGGCGCCGGAATCGCACCGGCTCGGCCGGCCACGGCGGTCACCGGGAGGCACCGCGCGCGGCGGTTAGCGGGCTCGTCCCCTTGGAGGGGCATCACCGCCGGTCGGGAATTGGGCCCGAGTGACTCGGGCCCTCACCCAGCCCCGAAGGAAGCCGACTTGCCGCTATGGGTTCGTTCCGCAGGCGATTCTACCAGCCTCGGGACCAGGGCGCAAGGTTCCGGGCTTAGCCTGACCTGCGCAGGGCCCCCATCCGGCCCCGTCCTCAGCGCGGTCCGGGCCGCTGCTCCGGCCACCGGGTGCGGATGACTTCGGACGAGCCGCAGTGCGGGCAGTGTTTGGGCGGCGTCGGTCTGGCCACGCGCTCTTCCCACTCCTTGCCGCACTTCTTGCACCTCAACAAGTCGTTCACCCCCCAGTCGGTCTGAGAGCGGTCAGAGGTGTTCCCTGCCTGGACCCTGCCGGTCGGGCCGGAAGACGACCCGACCGGTCTGGTCAGAGGTGACCGCCCCGGGGGTATCATGCCCAACGATTGGTCCCCTCGCGACACCGTCGCTCAGGTCGGCCAGCCGTAGCGACGGACGAGCTGCCTTTCGACGAGGCGCGGTGCCAGGCGGCCGAGAAGGAGGGCGGCACGCTCACCGCGCGACAGGACGACGACCTCACGCTTCCCGTCCTGGACCGCCCGGATGACCCGGGCGGCCACGGTGTCAGGGTCAAGGCGGCGGGCGCTTGCACGCTCGGGGTATGGCTCGCCACGGGCGTGAGCCTTGAAGTCCGTCTCGACCGAGCCGGGCAGCACGGTCAGCACTCCGACTCCGCCGGCCTCAAGCCGCAGGGCGTCGCCGAGGGCGACCAGCGCCGCCTTGGTCGCCGCGTACCCCCCGAGGAACGGCACGGCTTGGCGCGCGGCGATGGAGGCGACGTTGACCACCAGCCCGCTGGAGGCTTTTAGCTGCGGCAAAGCCGCGCGAATGAAATTGAGCGCTCCGACGACGTTGACCCGGAAGACCTCTTCGAGGTCGCGGGGTTCCAGGCGGGCTACCGGCGCGCGGAGGCCCACCCCGGCGTTGTTGACCAGGACGTCGAGCCCCCCGAGTTCCCGCGCGGCCATCTCGACGGCGGAGCAGGCCGTGCCCGGGTCGGTCACATCTCCCGCCACCGTGCGGACGACCGGACCACCCCGTTCCCGGACGGCTTGGGCCACGGCGGCAAGGTCTTCCTCCGACCGGGCGACGAGGACCAGCCTCGAGCCGCGCTCCGCGAGACGCAAGGCGAGGCTCTTGCCTATCCCCCGCGAGGCCCCGGTGACGATGACCCTGGCCCCATCCAGCTTCACCCGGAGGCACCTCCATTCAGACAGAGTCAAAACGCCATTCCACGCCGGAAGGGGCTTCCCTCTGGGCATAATGCAGGTCGGGGAGTGAGGACATGGGCTACCGCGTACGTCCGCTGAGATCTCCACAGGATGCCCGCGGGTACTCCTGGCCGGCCGTGCTCGTGGGCATCCTGCTCTTCCTGGTCGGTCTGGCCGTCGTCGTCTGGTGGGTGGACTACGACCTCCGGGGGAACTTGCCGCAAGGCCTCTGGACGGTGCAGAATGACATCTACGTGGTCTTCGTCCAGGCTGCCGACGGGGCCTTGGCCTTTCTTGCCCTTGTGGGCGGTCTCGGACTCGTCCTGGGCCGGGGTTGGGGGATGGCGACGGCTCTGGCCGCTTTGGGCGCCACGCTCTACGCCGCGGTGGCGCGTCTGGGCTGGTGTCTCCGGAACTGGCCCAGCCTCACCCCGGTCTTCCTGGGTCTACTCGCCTTCGCCCTGCTGGGTTTCCTCGCTCTGCACTACAGCCGGCGCCTGTGACCCCGGCGGTCGGAGGTGGGCCGGCGCGGGGGCCTTGCTAGGGTTCCGCCGCGCGGCTCTCCTTCCGGTAGACCGCCAGGAGTTGGCTCACCGTGAGCACGCGGTAGCCTCGTTCCTCGAGTTTCGGCAAGAGCTCGTCCAGGATGAGCCCGATCCGCTCTGGCCAGCCCGTGACGCGGATATCGTGGAAGAGGAGGATGAACCCCGGCTGGACCAGGTCGAGGATGCGGTCCACGACATCGCTGGGACGGCCCGAGCGCCAGTCTCGGCTGTCGATGGAGCAGCCGATGACCGTGTACCCACGGCTCTGGACGACTTTGAGGACTTCCGGGGATTGCTCGAAGTAGGGGAAGCGGAAATAGCGGGGGAGTGAGCCGTAAAGGTCGAGGAAAGCCTCCTCACAGCGGTCCAGCTCCCTCTCCATCTCCGCCGAAGTGTACCGCGTCATCACGTTGTGGGAATACCCGTGACAGGCCACCTCGTGGCCCCGGGCGACGATCTCGCGTGCGATTGCGGGCGCCCTTCTCATCTCGGCCCCGACGAGGAAGAACGTAGCCTTGGCCCCGTGCCGGTCCAGGGCATCCAGGATGGCGGTGGTCGAGTCAGCGGTCGGCCCGTCGTCGAAGGTCATGGCCACGACCTTCTCCTCAACGGAGACGGAGTAAATGACCCCCTGGTAGGTCCCCGTCCGAGTCTCCGAGTTGGCCGACGCGGCCAGGAAGGCGTAGCGCCAGAGGGTGAACAGCGGGGACAGGATGAGGAAAAGGAGGCCGACTCCTAAGACCCTCCCCCTGAGCCCGGGCGCGCTCGACCGGCCTTGCCCCAGCGTCCGGCCCGGCGGCCCGCCTGCCGCTCTCGGCCCGTCTGCCTGCCCCGGTTCACCCGTCGCTCCCGGCCCTTTGGCCTTCTCCAGCCGGCCCACCTCTTCACCCCCCGGCTCTTATACGCGGGCCGCTCCCGGACTTGCCCAGAGGGGCAGGAATCAGCACCGGCCCCACCGAAGCCGCCCCGCACCGGCCGTACGCTGAGGGGGCGAGACGATGAGCGGTCCCGTGGCGGACATCGGCACCATCCCCGGCCTCCTGGTCGGGCACGCCCAGGACGAGGAGGCCCTCACCGGCTGCACCGTGCTCCTGACCCCCGATGGAGCCGTAGGCGGCGTGGACGTCCGTGGCTCGGCCCCGGGCACGCGGGAGACGGACCTGCTCGCCCCGGGCAACCTCGTCGAGACGGTCCACGCCGTGCTCCTCACCGGCGGCAGCGCCTTCGGCCTGGATGCGGCCTCCGGGGTGGTTCGCTGGCTCGAGGAGAGAGGCTACGGCTTCGACACCGGGGTGGCCCGGGTTCCCATCGTGCCGGCGGCCGTCCTGTTCGACCTGGCCGTCGGCCGGGCTGACCGTCGCCCCGACCCGGCCATGGGCTACGCCGCCTGCGAGGACGCCTGGGCCCGCGGGCCGCTCCGCGAAGGTAACGTGGGGGCCGGGACGGGCGCCTCGGCGGGGAAGCTCCTCGGGCCCGGCCAGGCGACCAAGACCGGCCTCGGGTCGGTCTGCCTCAGGGGGCCGGGTGGGCTCTTGGTAGGGGCCGTCGTAGCGGCCAACCCCTTCGGGGACATCCGGGACCCTCTGACCGGACGGATCCTGGCCGGTACCCGGAGCCCGGCAGGAGGCTGGCTCGACACCGCGGCGGCTCTCACGGGCGACCCCCTGCCGGGAGGACCGGCGCCGGGTCAGAACACCACCATCGGTGCGGTCGTGACCAACGCCGACCTGTCCAAGGCCGCCTGCCGCAAGGTGGCCCAGATGGCCCACGACGGCCTCGCCTTGACGGTGTCCCCGGTGCACACCATGTACGACGGCGATACCCTCTTCTGCCTGGCCTGCGGCTCAGAGCGCGTGGCCGCCGACGTGAACGTGGTCGGCGTCCTGGCCGTGCGGGCCGTGGCGGCCGCCGTCGTCCGCGCGGCCCTCCTGGCGAGGCCGGCGGGCGGACTGCCGGCCGGCGGCCGTCGGGAAGGCGACGGGTGACCGACCGGGCTCCTCCGGGACTTACGTCGTCAGCAGCCGGGCCCCTCTGGACTTACGTCGTCTCCAGCCCATAAAGCCGGGGCTCGCGGATGATGTCGCCGGCCAGGACCTCCAAGCGGGTCCGGGTCCGGGCGCGTGACCACCGGGCTACCGCAGTGAGGGCGTTGACCACGCCGAAGAGCGAGTCGTGCGGGTCAGCAGCGTAGGCCTGCAGGACCCTGTTAGTCAGGCTGTCGGAGAAGCCTTGGTCCCGCGCGAGTGTGACCAGAGCCTGTTGGGCGCCGTACCTCAGTCCGGTCTCGGCGGCCTGGTCCAGCAGCTCGGCGACCTCAGGCAGCAAGTCGTGCGCGCGCCTTATGGCCCGACGGAGTTCTGCGAGCGCTCTCTCCGGGCGGATGGCGGTGTGCCGCCACGCGTAGAACGCCCGGTGCGCCGCGATTAGCCCGTTGGTGCAGACCAGCCGGAGGACGAACACATGGACGGCCAAGGAGCTTTCCCCGACCTCCGAGTTGCGGAGGTAGAGGCCAAGCCCTACGATGTCTCCCACACGCCGCGTCCTCTTGAGTTGCACGCAACGGTCTGGGAAGACGAGACGGAGTTCCGTGAGTTCGGGGCCGGCGTGGAAATGGTGCACCAACACGGCTGTCCCCGCCAACTCTTCATGCACGGCTTCTATCGCCGAGATGTCATCCAGAGGCACGTACCGGTCGGAGACCAGGCCTCGGACCAGGTCGCCGTAGCACCTGATGAGCAGGCCTTTGCTGCTTTGCGCCAGGCGGCGCCGGACGTACTCGTACCTCATGAGCTCGGCGGCCATTGCCGGATGCAGGCCGGCGGCGTAGTTCGAGGGTATCCCCAGGCGACCGCATACGTTCGCGAAGGCGTGCGGGGTCATCGACAGGGTCCGGTCGATACCCCGCACGGCCATCTGTACCCCCTTTCTGCCGGGTTGGAAGCTGAGGTCCACCCAGTGGGCCCGGGCGTCCCACTTGTGGGCTCGGCTTTTCCGGACCTGCTCCAGCACCTCACCCAACGTGACGGGGCTGGACCATCCCTCTGTACCGTACATGGTTCTGCCTCCCAGGAGGTGATACCCGGACTACCTGCCGGGTGTGTCCCAGGACGGACGGGGGGAAAGGAAGACGAAGGGTTGCGCCTTGGGTGCGTGGGACCGCTTGGAGTGTAACATGCCGCACCGTCAATAACTGACGGTGGTCGGGGCTTCGGAGATAAGCTCCTCCCCATCCGAGGGTCCTCCCCATCCGAGGACCCTTCTCACCCGAGGAGGAAGGCCGGTGTCAGGTCCGAAACACACGTCTGGACCTTAGGCTGAGCGTGGAGGCGAGAGATGATGACCGACCCGACCGGGCGCGAGGAGCCGGGTGCATCCCGGACCTCTCTGGGCGAAGCGGCGGCGCGGGTAGCTGCCCGGGCCCTGGAGCACATCCGGGTCTTGTCCGTGGACATCGGTCCCCGGGGCTCGGCCACCGAGGGGGAGCGGAAGGGCTCCGAGTATGCCGAGGGAGAGCTGAGGCGCTGGGCCCGCGACGTGGAAGTCCAGCCCTTCCGTTGCTCTTACACGTACAGCCATCCTTGGGGCGCGGTAGGGCTGCTGCTCGTCCTGAGCGGGGCGCTCCTCGGCGTCTCGCCGGTCGTCGCCTTCACCTTGGCCCTCCTGAACCTGCTGCTCTACCTTCCCCTTGCCTCGGGCCGCGGGGAGGTCGGCCGGCTCTTCCCGCAAAGGTCCAGTCGTAACGTCTGGGGCGTGGTGGGGGCCCGCGGGGGGGCAGGGGTGACCCGACGCCGCGTCGTGCTCATGGCCCACGTCGACTCCACCCGGGCGGCGCTGCTCTACAAGCCCTCACAGCTCAAGAACCTGCGCTTCAACCACATGGTGAACCTGGCGAGCGTCCTAGCGGCGCCGGTGCTGGCGCTGCTGGCCTTCGTCCTCGGGGGACCGGTCCTTCTCGTCGTGAGGGTGCTGGGTGGGGTCATCGCCCTGATAGCCGGGTACGGCCTTCTGACCCTGGTCCACCGGGAGACGCTCATGCCGTACGTCCACGGGGCCAACGACAACGCCTCCGGCGTCGGTCTCACCCTGGCTCTCGGGGAGCACTACGCGTCCGAGCCGCTCGAGGCGACCGAGCTGTGGTGCGTGGTGACCGGGTGCGAGGAGAGCGGCTACCCGGCCGGAGCGCGGCGGTTCGTCGACCGGCACCTGTCCTGGCTCCGCGACGCCGAGGTCATCGTCCTGGACAACATCGGGGCCGGTGACCTCCGCCACCTGACCCGGGAGGGCATCATCCTGCCGCTGGCGATGGATGACGGCCTGCTCGGACTCGCCCGTCGTCTCGGTAGCCAGCATCCTGACTGGGACATCCGGGACTCGGAGTGCGACCTGGGCTACACGGACGCGACCCCGGTGCTCGCGAAAGGGTGCCGGGCCCTGGTCCTCTGGGCCGAGGGCGAGGACGGGCTGCTCAAGAACTACCACTGGCCGACGGACGTTTTCGAGAACGTCGAGCCCCAGACGATCACGCGGGCCGCGGAGCTGGTCATGGAGCTCATCGAGGCCATCGATCGCGGCGAGCACCGGGAGGAGTAAGTGCCGTGCCGTTCCTTACCTCCGGCCAAGGCCGACCGGGCGTCTTCGGACGGCCTCGACGCCGGCCCGTGGCCTACACTTGGTCGGCGAAGTCGGTGGCCGTCCTGCTCCTGGTGGAAGGCGTCGGCATTCTCGTCTACTGGGCCAGGTTCTACCTTGAGGGCAACCTGCCGGGCGGTCTTCACACCCTCAGCGGCGGCTCCTACATAGCCTTCCACATAGCCGCCGAAGCCGCCGTGGCTCTGGCGGCCATGGCCGGAGGGCTGGGAATCCTCCGAGGAAGGGAGTGGGGGATGGCGGCCTCGCTGGTCGCCGTAGGCGGTCTCCTCTACACCGGCATCAACAGCCTGAGCTGGAGCTTGCCGGCGGGCGACACCCTGACCGGCGTGTTCGGGGCCGTCACCGGGCTGGCTCTGGTCAGTTTGGTCGGGCTGTACTTCGGACGGAGGAGGTGAGAGGCGGGGGAGGCTCCCAGGCCCCGGCCAGCAGTACTCTCCGCCTTGCGACGTCCTCCGGAAGCGGAAGCTCTAGAAGCAGTCGCACTTGAGCTCGAAGAAGGCCTTCGGGTGCGCGCAGGCCGGGCAGACATCGGGGGGCTCGGGTCCCTCGTGGATGTAACCGCAGTTGCGGCAGTGCCACTTCGTCCCCGGCTCCCGCTTGAAGACTGCACCCCTGGCCAGGTTCTCGCGGAGCTTCCGGAAGCGGCTCTCGTGGTCGACCTCGGCTCGGGCGATGGCCCTGAAGACGTCGGCGATCTCGTCGAAGCCCTCCTCGCGGGCCACCTTCTCGAAGCCGGGATACATGTCGCTCCACTCGTAGTTCTCCCCGGACGCCGCGGCCTCGAGGTTGGAGGCCGTGTCGCCGATCTCCCCGAGGAACTTGAGGAGGCGCTTGGCGTGCTCCTTCTCGTTGTCAGCCGTCTCGGCGAAAACAGCCGCTATCTGCTCGTAGCCCTCCTTCTTCGCCACCGAGGCGAAGTAGGTGTACTTGTTCCGGGCCTGCGACTCGCCGGCGAAGGCAGCCTTGAGGTTCGTTTCCGTGCGGGTCCCCTTGAGGCTTCTCAACTGGCAACGCTCCCCTCTGTCACTTATAATGCCATTGTAACAGCCTGGCCATGTCGACGCCACCGCCCGGTACCGCTGCGGGCCGATGGCTCTGACATGGACTCTTCCCAGGGAGGGATCAGGCGTGAAATGGCGCTGCACGGTCTGCGGCTACATCCACGACGGAGACACGCCCCCCGATAAGTGCCCCAAGTGCGGGGCTCCTCAGGACAAGTTCGAGCGGCTCGACGACGAGGCGGCCGGGAAGATCGAGCGGTCGCGGTTCACCAACGATCTGCTGGTCCGGCTCATCGTCCTCACCCGCGAGATGGCCGACATCGCCGAGAAAGGGATCGAGGACGAGCTCGACCCGCCTTGCGTCGGGGTCTTCCGCCAGGCGGCCCGGGCCGCGGTCGAGGTCGGCCAGGCGGCCAGGGCGGAAATAGCCGTACACGTGGGCCGGGGAAAGTGGGGCTAGCATGCCGAGATGGAGATGTAAGGTATGCGGCTATGTCCATGAGGGACCGGAGCCGCCGGAGGTTTGCCCGGTCTGTGGTGCACCGGCTTCCGAGTTCGAGAGACTGGAGGACAGCGGCCCGACCGGAGGGCCGACCGGAGCCGGAGCCTCGGCCGCCCCGGTCGCCCCGCTCGTGCCTTCTCCCGAGGGCCCGGGGGCCGCGCTGGGACGCATCTCTTACGGACTCTTCGTGGTCACGACCCGGCGGGGCGGGGTCCTGGGCGGCCAGACGGCGAACACCGTCTTCCAGATAACGGCCGACCCGCCGAGGGTGGCCCTGGGGATCAACAAGGCCAACCACACCCACGGGCTCCTCTCGGAGAGCGGTGTAGCTGCGGTGAACATCCTCGGCCGCGACAACCTCGACCTGGTGCGTTCCTTCGGCTTCCGCTCGGGACGCGACGTGGACAAGTTCTACGGGGTCGCCTACCGTCCCTCACCGGCCTTGGGGTGCCCGATCCTCTTGGGAGCCCTCGCCTGGCTGGAGCTACGCCTCGACCAGGACCGAAAGGCTGACGCGGGGAGCCACACCGTCTTCATCGGCGACGTGGTGGGTGGAGGGGTCCTCCGGGAGGGAGAGCCCATGACCTACGCTTGGTACCGGGAGAACCGCCCCCGGCCGGCGGCGGCCGACGGGCCCGGGGCGACCCCTCGTTCGAAGTGACACGGGTATCGGATGGCAGGGCTCAATCCGTCTCCGGAAGCTCGAGGTACGGCAAGCCCCGGCCGTCGTAGCGGACGGTGGCGCGCTTGACGTGCCAGACCCCGGACGGGTCGACTTCGAGCCAGGAGCTCTTCCAGCTCCCCTCCTGGTGCCACCGGTTCCAGACCTGCCAGCCTCCGAAGAGGAGGACCGACCCGGAGGCGTCGTGGAGGTAGCAGTCCGAGCGCGAGATGAGCTCGGCGACCGGGTCTTCGGGCGACCGCTGGCCGTAGCGGAGGGTCAGGCTGACTTCCCGGCCCTCGTAACGCCCGCGGTGCTCCAGCAGGTCGACTACCCTGACCTCGGGGACCAGGCTGCTTCGCTCAAGGCAGTAGCGGACCCCGACGACGCCGAGGGCCACGGCGTCCACGACCAGGAAGACCACGACGGCCACCTTCAGCCACTTGGGCACGGCGTCACCCTCCTACCAGGCTCCATCGAGCCTCACTACGAGCAGGCACCCTTCCTCGACCTCGACCGTGGCCTCATCGGCGAGCATCTCATTGGAGACTCCGAGCGTCTCCCCCCAGCGGAGCTCGCCCCGGCACAGGGGGTAGCCGAGGCCGCTCGTCGTGACCCCCCGGACCACCTGGCTGAGGGGCAAGAGGGAGACCACGTCCCCGGGACGGCCTCGGACCAAGGCCGGCCCGTCGCCCCCTCGGACGGCGAAGGCTTCCTGGCGGGCGCTCCGGAGGCGCACGGCCGGCCTCCAGGGAGCTCCCGCCACGAGGAGGACGAGCCCGAGGCTATGGTCGAAGCGGTCGCCGAAGGCGCCGCAGACGACGACCTCCGCCGGCTGCCACTCGAGAGCGGCCTCCAGGGCGAGGTGGGTGTCGGTCTTGTCTTTGCGGGCCGGGAAGGTCCGGACGGGGCAGCCCGGGATGGCGGCGAGGACCGCCGGGTCGAGCGAGTCGAGGTCGCCCACGACCAGGTCCGGGACGAGGCCGAGCGCCAGGGTCACCGCGGCCCCGCCGTCCGCCGCGACGAGCCGGTCGCCCGGCCGCAGGAGACCGCGGATGTAGCCCGGGTCCTCCCGGAGGGCGGCGGAGGTCACCACGACCACCCGCTCTGCCCGTGCAGAGACGCTCTCCGGCCTCAACGTCCAGGTTCCCCCCGTCGCTCCGGCCCCTCTCGGAGGTCTCCGGAGTGAGGTGGACTCCCGCCTTTTCCGTCAGCGACGCGTCCACTGTATACAAGTGTACACAACGGCCGGGCCGGCGAATAGGATTAGGTGGCTCCGCGGGGTCACTCCCTTCCCGCGGGCCGGAGGAGGGAGCCTCGCCGTGACCACCGTCCAGGAGCTGGCCAGGGCCATCCGCGCCCGCGAGGAGCCGCTCGTTGCCGACTATGAGGGGCTTGCGTCCGCCGCCGCCACGCCCACCGAGAAGAAGCTAGCCGCCATGGTGCTCGGGTACCAGAAGTTCCAGCTCAAGAGCCTGGACCTCTTCGAGACGGAGGTCCCCGACCGCTTCGTGGGCTTCGGGTGCATCTCCAGCGACGCCGTCAACGTCAGACGCGGACCGACGGCGAAGGAGGTCTCGCTGTTCCAGGCCGACAAGGGCACCCCGGTCATCGTCAAGGACGTCAAAGGCCTCTGGGTGGAGGTACGCTTCGCCAACGGCAAAGAGGGGTTCGTCTTCAAGGACTACGTCCAGATGGAGAACCTCGGCAGCTAGACCGGACGGGCGGCGGGGGTTCGCCGGACCGGCGGGGTGCCCGGCAAAAGGGTGCCCCGCCGGGCTGTCTTGGGCGGCGGTGTCGTGCACCGCAGGTAGCCCGGGGAGGCGCGGCGGCCGGGCCGGCCCCCGCGGCCCCTCGTGGGTCGGGGGAGCGCCGGCGACGGTCGCCACCATCAGGACGACGAGGCTCACCGCCAGACCGGCGGCCTGCACGACCGCCCGGCGCTCGCCGTGGACCAGCGAGGCGAGCATGGTCGCGAGGAAGTAGACGGAGGCCACCACCGCCGCCTCGTGGATGATGACCGCCCAGCGCAAGGAGCTCGCCCCTCGGTTAGCCTTCCCCCCGGAGAGTAGGCCTAGGCTCGGTGGCCACACGACCACCTCACCTGGACAAGCTGGCCGAAGGCATCTCCGTCAGTCCAGCTAGGATGCTTTGCACTTTACACAAGTGCAGTCGTAATGCTACACTGAGCATGGTTGATTTACAGTCGTGCATCAGCACCCAAAGATACCAGGTATTCAAGCTTCGACTTCGGGGGTAGGAGACCGTGTCGGACATCGGTGCACGGCTCAGGCGGCTCCGCGAGAACCGGCGTATGTCGGTCAAGGACCTCGCGGCCGCGGTGGGAGTCTCGCGGAGCTTCATCTACCAGCTCGAGCGTGGGGAGGTCTCGCCTTCGTACTCGACCCTCCGCGGCATTGCGGCGGCGCTGGGGACGGCACTGCCGGTCCTGGTGGGTGACGAGGTCCCCGAGGAGTGGCTCGTCGCGCGGCGCGAGTCCAGGCGTCGCCTGGTCCTGCCGGCGACCGAGGCCCCGCGGGCGAGGAATGGGGCCCTGCGTAGCCGCCGCGGTGCCGGCGGCCCGGCGACGGGCGCACCGTCATGGCGGGCGGAGCTCCTGGCTTTCCTGGGGCACCGGAACCGCCGGATGCAACCCATCGTGGTCCACGTGGACCCGGGGGCGCGGCTCGACGCGCTCCCGTTCGAGCACGAGCGGGAGGACCTGTTCTTCGTGCTGAGTGGCGAGGTAGTCCTAGTCCTCCGAGGCGGCCGCGACATACGGCTCCGGGAGGGCGACGCGGCCTACCTGCTCCTTGAGACGTTGGAGACGGTGGAGAACCGGTCGGATGGGGCCGCCTCGTGTCTCTGGGTGGCCTCGCCCGCCGAGTGACGGAAAGACTCGTCGAATACGGGAGGAGTCGTCGAAACATGAACGCAGCCTTCGATGTCCGACGGCTGGACAAGCTGAACCAGATCATCGCCGCCCACGGCCGGGACCTCTCGAGCCTCATCCCCATCCTGCAGGACGTGCAGGCCGAGTACCGCTACCTGCCCGAGGAGGTCCTGGCCTACGTAGCTACCGCGCTGGACATCCCGGTCTCGGTGGTCTACGGCGTCGCGACCTTCTACGCCCAGTTCTCTACCGAGCCGAAGGGTCGTTACGTCATCAAGGTCTGCAACGGGACTGCCTGCCACGTCCGGGGCTCGGACCTCGTCCATTCGGCCATCAGGCGCGCCCTGGGACTCGGGGCGGGTCAGAAGACGACTCCGGACCTCGCCTTCACCGTGGAGAGGGTGAACTGCGTCGGAGCGTGCTCGATGGCCCCGGTGGTCACGGTCAACGACCAGGAGGTCTTCGGTGAGATGACCCAGGCCGAGGCGGTGAGGCTCGTCGAGAGGCTCCGCCGCGAGGCGGAAGAGAATGGGGCAGAGGAAGCGGAACAGGCAGGTCGAGCGGCACCTGAAGCGGTCGGAGAAGGGAGGGCCTCGGCGTGACTACCCCTGTCCTACGCACACCGGCCGACCTCGAGAGGTTGGCCGCCGTCCTGGCCGAGGCGAGGGAGCTTCTCAGCCACAGGCGTATCGTGGTCTGCGGCGGGACGGGGTGTCTGGCGAAGGGAGCCGCCGAGGTCTACGAGGCCTTCCGGCGGGAGGTCGCCTCGCGCCGTCTCGAGGTGACGCTCGACCTCGCCTTGGAGGACCGGGGCCGGGCCGAAGCCTGCCTCGGAGCAGGGGGCGCGGCCGTCGTCCAGAGCGGCTGTCAGGGCTTCTGCCAGCAAGGGCCCCTCGTGACGGTGGAGCCGGAGGGTTACCTCTACGTCGGCGTCCGACCCGAGGACGTGGGCGAGGTCCTCGAGGCGGCCGTCCGCGGGACCGGCCCGGTCGTCCGCCTACTCTACCGTGGCGACCCGACCCAGGCCCGCGCTAAGGACATCGACTTCTACCGTCTCCAGCGCAAGGTGGTCCTGGCCGGCTGCGGCCGCATAGACCCTTCCGACATCCGTGACTACATCGCGACCGGCGGCTACCGGGCCCTGGCGAAGGCCCTGACCCGGATGACCCCGGAGGAGGTCATCAGCGAAGTGGAGGCCTCCGGTCTCAGAGGGCGCGGCGGGGCCGGGTTCCCGACCGGGCGCAAATGGAGGCTCACCCGCGAGGCCGCGGGCGAGCGCAAGTTCGTCGTCGTCAACGGCGACGAGGGCGACCCGGGGGCCTTCATGGACTGCTACCTCATGGAGGGCGACCCCCACCGCGTCCTCGAGGGCCTCATCATCGCCGGATACGCGGTCGGGGCGCGGGAGGGGTACTTCTACGTCCGGGCCGAGTACCCGCGGGCGGTGAAGAGACTCAGGCGGGCCATCGAGGAGGCCGAGCGCTACGGGCTCCTGGGCAACGACATCCTCGGTAGTGGCGTGAGCTTCCGCGCCCACCTCAAGGAGGGTGCCGGGGCCTTCGTCTGTGGCGAAGAGACGGCCCTCATCGCGTCCATCGAGGGCAAGCGCGGCACGCCGCGGCCCAGGCCGCCGTTCCCCGCCCAGAGCGGGCTTTGGGGTTGCCCGACGTGCATCAACAACGTCGAGACCCACGCCAACGTCCCGGGGATCATCCTCGACGGCGCGCCGGCGTTCCGTAAGCTGGGCACCGCCTCCAGCCCGGGGGCGAAGACCTTCGCCCTGGCCGGGCAGGTCGAGCGCACGGGCCTCATCGAGGTCCCGATGGGCACCACCCTGCGCGAGGTGGTCTTCGGCGCGGGGGGCGGTATCCGCGGCGGGAAGGCCTTCAAGGCGGTGCAGATAGGTGGACCGTCCGGCGGGTGCCTGACCGCCCAGCATCTAGACCTGCCCTTGGACTACGACTCTCTCGGCCAGGCCGGGGCCATCATCGGCTCGGGCGGCCTGGTGGTGATGGACGAGGACACCTGCATGGTCGAGGTGGCCCGCTTCTTCATGAGCTTCGTCCAGAGTGAGTCGTGCGGCAAGTGCGTCCCGTGCCGAGAGGGCACGCGCCGCATGCTCGAGATTCTGACCCGGATGACCGAGGGTGAGGCCGACGAGGAGGACCTCGCCGTCCTCGAGGAGCTGGCGCAGGCGGTCAAGGAGTCCTCTCTGTGCGGCCTCGGCAAGACGGCGCCGAACCCGGTCTTGACCACTCTCCGGTACTTCCGGGACGAGTACCTGGCCCATGTGCGGGACAGGCGCTGCCCGGCGCTGGCCTGCAGCGCCCTCGTGAGCTACGCGGTCGACGCGGAGGAGTGCGTCGGTTGCGGGCTGTGCGCGCGAGCCTGCCCGGCTGGTGCCGTGAGGGTGGTCGAGGCCCCTGAGCGGTCAAGGCTACTCTACGCCATCGACGCGCAAGCCTGCCTCCGCTGTGACGCCTGTCGGCAGGCCTGCCGGAAGCAGGCGATAAAGCGGGTGCCAAGACCCTCCCCGGTGGGCGTGGGCCCGGTCGAGGGCAGCGCGCGAGCGGCGAGCGATTGAGTTCGGGCCGGCTGGGGCCAGCTCCGGCCGGCTAGGGCCAGCACCAAGCCGGCTCCAGACGGCTGGGGCCGCCGGGGAGCCCGATGGAAGGAGGAGAGAGTCTTGTCCGACCAAGTGATGACAATCGACGGCCGCCGGGTCGCCATCGAGGGCGAGCGGAACATCCTCGAGGTCGCCCGCAAAGCCGGCATCGACATACCGAACTTCTGCTACCACTCCGAGCTGAGCGTCTACGGGGCGTGCCGCCTGTGCCTCGTCGAGGTCGAGGGGCGGGGCCTCGTGGCGTCGTGCTCCACCGCGCCGGAGGCTGGCCTCAAGGTGCGGACCTCCACGCCTCGGGTCCAGCGGCTGCGCCGGATGACGCTCGAGCTCCTCTTGGCCAACCATGACCGGGAGTGCACGACCTGTCCGAGGAGCGGGTCCTGCCGCCTGCAGGAGCTGGCGACGCGCCTGGGCCTGGACAAGGTGCGTTTCGGCAAGCGCGACGAGCGCCTGCCCGTGGACCGGTCCAGCCCTGCGCTGGTCCGCGACCCGAACAAGTGCATCCTCTGCGGAGACTGCGTGCGGGTCTGCCACGAGGTCCAGGGCATCGGCGCCATAGACTTCGCCTACCGTGGTGCCCGGACGACCGTCGCGCCGGCGCTCGGGAAGAACCTCGGCGACGTGGACTGCGTGAGCTGCGGCCAGTGCGCCCAGGTCTGCCCCACCGCCGCCCTGACGGTGAAGTCCGACGTGGACCGCGTCTGGGAGGCCATCCACGACCCTGAGACGACCGTCGTTGCCCAGGTGGCCCCGGCGGTACGGGTCTCGCTGGGCGAGATGTTCGGGCTGGATGCCGGCACCGCCGTGGCCGGTCGCCTCGTCACCGCCTTGAAGAGCCTCGGGGTAGACCGGGTCTTTGACACGAACCTCACCGCGGACCTCACGGCCTGGGAGGAGACGTACGAGCTCCTGGCGCGGCTCGAGGCTCGCCGGAGCGGCAAGGATGCCCGCCTGCCGCTCCTGACCTCGTGCTGCCCGGCGTGGGTGCGGTACTGCGAGCAGTACCACGCCGAGCTCCTCGGGAACCTCTCGACCTGCCGGTCGCCCCAGCAGATGATGGGGTCGGTGCTGAAGAACCACTGGGCCAAGCGGGCCGGTCTCGACCCGGGGCGGGTCTTCGTCGTCTCCGTGATGCCCTGCTCGGCCAAGAAGGTGGAAGCGGCGCGGCCGGAGTTCGCTCCCGGCGGGCGACCGGAGGTGGACGCGGTCCTGACCACGCAGGAGGTGGCTCGGCTCATCCGCGAGGCCGGCCTGGACCTTTGCGCCCTCGAGGAGCAGCCCTTCGATAGCCCGCTCGGGTTGGCCTCGGGTGCGGCGGTCATCTTCGGGACCACCGGCGGGGTGGCCGAGGCGGTCGTCCGGACCGCCGCCGGCGTCCTCGGCGGCGAGGAGGCCCCGCGGGTAGAGTTCGAACCGGTGCGCGGCCTCAAGGGTGTGAAGGAGGCCCGCGTGGACCTCGGTTCCTACGGGGAGCTCCGGCTATGCGTCGTGCACGGCCTGGGCAACGCCCGGCGGGTCCTCCGTCACCTTAAGGAGGGCCGGGCCGCCTACGATGTCGTCGAGGTCATGGCCTGCCCGGGCGGCTGCGTCGGCGGAGGCGGGCAGCCGCGGACCGACGAGCGGCGACGGGAGGCCAGGGCGCGCGGCCTCTACCGTCTGGACCGCCAGAGTCAGCTCCACCGTCCGCAGGACAACCCGCAGGTCGCCCGGCTCTACCGGGAGTGGTTGGGGGAGCCGGGGAGCGAGGCGGCCCACCGGGCCCTGCACACGCACTACCACCCGCACCGGCGCCTGCACGGCGTGTCCGGACAGGCCGTGGGTCGGGGTCGGGTGCCGGACACCCGTCAGGCGCCCGACGCCGAGTGGGCGGCCGAGCCCCTAGAGGTCTCGGTCTGCGTCGGCACCGGCTGCTACCTCAAAGGCTCTCACCGTGTGCTCCGCGAGCTGGCCCGGGCCGTCACCGAGAACGGGCTGGCCGGACGCGTCCGCCTCGGGGCTACGTTCTGCCTGGAGCGCTGTGACGGCGGCGTGAGCGTCAAGGTCGGGGACCGCGTGTTGACCGGAGTCAGGCCCGAGAGCGCGGCCGAGGTCTTCCAGAGGGAGATCCTGCCAGAGGCCGTCCGGGAGGAGTCGACGTGCTCGAGGTCAAGGTCTGCGTAGGTTCATCCTGCTACAAGAGGGGGGCGGCGGATGTCGTCAAGGAACTCCGCCGCCTCCTGGCCGAGCTTGGCCTCGAGACCCAGGTCGAGCTCAGGGGCAGCTTCTGCATGGAGAGGTGTACCGAAGGGACGACCGTGGCCGTCGGCGGCAAAGTCCTGGCGGGGATTGTCCCCGGAGACGTCGAGCGTCTCGTGCGGGAAGAGGTCCTGCCGAGGCTCGAGTGCCGCCGCCGGGTGGAGTGAGAAGCCGGCGCGCGGGCGGAGTGAGAAGCCGGCGTGCGGGCGGAGTGAGGTGCGAGCAGCCTTGGGCGTCATCAGCACCATCGAGGCCAAATGCAAGGACTGCTACAAGTGCGTCCGGGCCTGCCCGGTGAAGGCTATCCGCATCCGGGCCGGTGTGGCCGAGGCGGGTGCCCGGCCCATGTACGCCGAGGTCGTCGAGGAGCGCTGTATCCTCGACGGCGAGTGTCTCCGCGTCTGCCCGCAGAAAGCCAAGCGGGTGAGACCCGAGGCCGGACGGGTCCGCCGTTGGCTCGAGCAGGGTGAGGCCGTCTACGCGAGCCTGGCTCCCTCCTTCGTCGTAGCCTGGCCGGTCGAGCCGGGACGACTGGTCGGGGCCCTGCGGGTGCTCGGCTTTGCCGGGGCGGGGGAAACGGCCGTCGGGGCGGAACTGGTCGCCGCGGCGGCCAGGCGCGAGCTCGAACGGGTGTTGGCGACCGGGCAGCCGGGATGTGGAGCCACCGGCTCGGACGGTGACGTCCCGCGCCTCCCCGTGGTCACCACGGCCTGCCCGGTGGTGGTCAACCTCATGGAGATGTTCTACCCCGAGGCTTTGCCGCACGCCAGCCGGGTCGTCTCCCCCATGACGGCCCACGCCAGGCTGCTCAAGGCCATCCACCCGGGGGCCAAGGTCGTCTTCGTCGGCCCCTGCGTGGCCAAGAAGCAGGAGGCCGAGCGGCCCGAGGCGGCGGGGGTGGTCGACGCCGTCCTGACGCTCGCCGAGCTGGACGACTGGTTCATCGAGGAGGGACTGGACGTGGCCCGGGTCGAGCCCGTCGCCCTCGACGGGCCCGCGCCCTCCCTCGGCCGGGTCTTCCCGACGGAGGGAGGCTTCTTCCGGGCGGCGTCCCTCCCGGCGGACCTATTGTCCTCGCGGTGGGTGGCGGTGAGCGGGATCGACGCCTGCCGCGAGATACTGGGTGGGCTCGCGGCCGGGGGAGTGCCGGCCGGGCTCGAGAGCGCCTTGGTCTTAGAGCTTCTGGCCTGCCGTGGTGGCTGCCTCGCCGGGCCAGCCATGCCGGCCGGGCTCCGGAGCCTGACCGTTGTCCGCCGCCAGCGGCTCCTCGCTTACGCGGGTCCGGGCGACCGGGCGGCCGGACCGGCCGAGCGCCCGGCCGAGCCCTTCGCCCTCGACCTGATGGAGCACGGACTCGAAAGGGCCTTCAACGAGAGGCGGCCACCGGCCCCCGTGCCGACCGAGGAGGACATCAAGGCCATCCTCGCCCGCGTCGGGAAACACGGCCCTGAGGACGAGCTCAACTGCGGGGTGTGCGGCTATGCGAGCTGCCGCGACAAGGCCGTGGCGGTCTACCAGGGAATGGCCGAGCCCGACATGTGCCTGCCCTACATGCGCGAGCGGGCCGAGTCCCTGTCCAACCTGGTGGTGGCGGCCGCCCCGAGCGGGGTGGTCGCGGTCGACCGCGAGCTCAGGATCGTGTTCGCCAACGCCGCCTTCAGGCGCATGTTCAGGCTCGGCGCCGACGAGCCGGTGGAGGGCCGCCCTCTGGTGGAGGTCCTCGGCGACGACACCACCTTCCGGGCCTTCCAGGCGAGGACCGACGACGGGGGCGGCGGCATCGCGACCCCGGAAGCGGCCGCCAGGGAGAGCGAGGTCTACTACAGCGGTCCCGACGTCTACGTGCGCCAGATGGTCTTCCAGCTTGGCGACCGCGATACCATCATCGGCTTGTTCTCGGACCTCTCGGCCGACGTGAGGCAGCGCCGGAGGCTGGCCGAACTCCGTGGCGAGACCGTCGAGCGGGCGCGGGAGGTCATCGCCAAGCAGATGAAGGTGGCCCAGGAGATAGCCGGCCTCCTCGGCGAGACGACGGCCGAGACCAAGGTCATCCTGACCAAGCTCATCGAGTTCATCAACAGGGAGGACGGAGGTCCGAACGGAGCCTGACCCGACCGGAGGGGCGGACGGCGGTCCGACGGGCCTGGCCAGGAACCATGAGCCTGCATTTCGACATCGCCTTCGCCCAGCTCCCCAAGTACGGGGAGGAGCTGTGCGGCGACAGCGTGCGGAGGGTGGACACCCCCTCGGGGGTCATCGTGGCCTTGAGCGACGGCCTCGGTAGCGGGGTGAAGGCCAACATCCTCTCCGGGCTCACGGTGACCATCGCCACGACCATGCTCCGGAAGGGCTCGAGCCTCGAGGAGGTGGTCGCGACCCTCTCGGAGACCTTGCCGGTCTGCCGGGTCCGCCATCTGGCCTACAGCACCTTCACCCTCCTCCAGCTCTCACCCGAGGGACGGGCCTACCTGGCAGAGTACGACAACCCGCCGGCTTTCGTGGGGCGGGACGGGCACCTCGTCGAGGTCCCGCGCCACGAGCGCGAGGTCCGCGACCGGGTCGTCCAGGAGAGCTTGCTCGAACTGACCGAAGGCAACTGGATCTGCCTGGTCTCCGACGGTGTCCTCCACGCCGGCATCGGCGGGAAGTGGAACCTCGGTTGGGGTTGGGAGCGTGTCGGCGCGTACCTCGAGAAGTTGGCCGGCTCCGACCTTGACGCGCCCGACTTAGCCCGCGAGGTCCTCTCCCTGTGCGACAAGCTCTACGGCGGCAAGCCGGGGGATGACGCGTCGGTCGTGGTCGTACGGGTGCGCCGGCCGCGCCGGCTTTCCGCCCTCATCGGGCCTCCGCGGAGCCCGGCTGACGACCCGGTGGTCGTGCGGGAGCTCCTGGAGTCACCAGGATGGAAGGTCGTCTGCGGCGGGACCACCGGGAACATGGTCGCCCGCGTCCTCGGGCGACCCATAGAGGTCGAGCTGGACCTACCCGACGAGGGTGTGCCCCCCACGGGCCGGCTGGAAGGCGTGGACCTCCTCACCGAGGGCACCCTGACCCTGCACCGGTGCCTGGCCCTGCTCCAAGCAGGTGTGCGCCCGCGCCAGCTCGAAGGGCGGCGCGACGGGGCGAGCCGCTTGGCCACGCTCTTCCTCCGGGCGGACCGCCTGCGGCTACTCGTCGGGCGAGCCATCAACCCGGCCCACCAGAGCCCGGACGTCCCGCCCGACCTGGCCATCAAGCACCAGGTCGTCGAGGCCATCGTGGCCGAGCTCAGGCGGCACGGCAAGGACGTCGTGGTGAACTACTACTAGCCCGCCGGCCGTTGGTCTCCCCGACCCTACCGGCGCTCCTTGCCCCTGAGTTCCCGGCTCAGCTCCGACGCCCTTTCCGCCGCCCGGCGGACGGCCGCGGAAAGCCCCTCGCGGAAACGTGCCTTCTCCAGGACTTCCAGGGCGGCGATAGTGGTACCTCCGGGCGAGGTCACCTTCCGCCTCAGCGCGGCCGGCTCCTCGCCGGTCAGCTCGGCGGTGACGGCCGCCCCGCGCAGGGTCTGCAAGGCCAGCTGGTAGGCCAGCCGGCGGTCCATGCCGAGGGAGGCGCCCGCCTCGGTGAGGGCCTCCAGGAGCAGGTACACGTAGGCCGGTCCACTCCCCGAGAGGCCGGTCACGGCGTCAAGGAGCTCCTCCCCGAGCTCTACCACCAACCCGACTGCGCCGAAGAGGCGTCGGGCAGCTTCGAGGTCCGGCGGGCCGGCCGACCGGCCCGCGGCGATGACCGTGGCCGACTCACCTACGGCGCAGGAGGTGTTAGGCATGGCCCGGACGATAGGAGTACCCGGAGGGAGCAGGGTCTCCAAGGTCTCGGTATCCAGTCCCGCTGCGAGGGAGACGAGGAGCGGCGGACGCCCTCCCTCGGCCCGCGCAGCCTCGAGATGCGGGCGGGATTCCTCCAGGCACGCGAGCGCGTCGGCCGGCTTCGTCGCCAGGACCACGAGACGGGCGCCCCGGAGGGCCTCCGCCTTGCCCGGGTGGGCCTGGACACCGTAGCTCCGGGCCAAGTCCTCGAGGCGGGCGCTGTTCGAGCGGTTTGTCACCCGCACTTCCCCGGGCCGGGCCAGCTTGGCTGCTAGGAGCCCTTGGATGAGCGCGGAGGCCATGGCGCCCGCGCCGAGGAAGCACAGAGGGAGGTAAGGGTCGAGGCGGGCCGGGGCGCGGCAGGCGTCGGTCACGGCCGTCGGGTAGGTCCCGGTCACGCTGGACACCTCCGAGAGAACCGCAAGGCCCCCTCCGTCCGGGACGGAGGGGGCTAATGTCCGCGGTACCACCCGGCTTGGCCGCTAGGGCCCGCTCTTGGCGCACCCGCCGCGCTGCGCGTTCTCACCGCGACGGACGCGCTCGCCGGGGTAACGGCCGGCGGGGCCGGGAGGCTCCTCACCTCCGGCTCCGGGGTGGGTTCCGTGGGTCCGCCGGGCCGAGCTTCCAGCCGAGGCTCGGCTCTCTGGGCCGGGGACGGGCCGGTAAGGCCCCGTCATCGCCGCGTCGACAGATGTAGTCTACCTTGTGCCGCCCAGCATACGCCGATAGCCGAGGGCTGTCAAGCTCTTCGAGCTTGACAGCAACAATCCCGGACGAGCTCTATAGGCAGGTCAAGGCCAGGAGCGCCCTTCTGGGCAAGCGCGTCCGAGACGTGACGATCGAGCTTTACCGCAGGTGGCCGGCCGAGACCGACAGTCCTTCTTCCGAGACTCCCGACGAGTGGCTGGCAGAGTGGGTCCGGCTCGGGGAGACGTCCCTGCAAGGGGCCCCGCCCGGTCCGACGGCTACCGAGATTCTCCAAGCCGGCCGGGACCGCTCGGAGTCGCGGTCGTGCTGACCGTCGACGCCTGCGTCTGGGTCGCGGCGTACGACCCGCAGGACCGCTTCCGCCGGGACAGCGTGGTCTTTCTGTCCGCCGCCATGCGGCGGAGGACCCGGCTTGTCGCTCCGGCGATCATGCCGCTGGAGGTTGCTTGTGTCCTGGCTCGGCGCGCGGGCAGCCCCGAAGTGGGGGAGTCTGCCTCCCGCCGGCTTCGGACCGCGCTGGGGCTGCAGCTCTTAGCCGTCGACGAGAAGCTCCTCGCCTTGGCGACCCGGTTGGGGACAAAGCGGCTTCTGCGGGGAGCCGACGCGCTCTACGCCGCCGTCGCCGAGGCCACTCGGAGCCCCTTGATCACCTGGGACTCGGCTCTGTTGGAGAGGGCTCGAGGCCGGACTCCGGAGGACTGGCTCACCGGGACCGGCTGACCTTCGATAGCGGCGGCAGCACCCGGTACTCGTTCCGGCACGGGCCTCGAGACAGTAGCGGACCCTGCCCGAGGCAGGGTGGGCCAGTGCCGACCAGAGCGTGGCCGAGCCGTCCTTGTGGCCGCAGACGGGGGCCCTGTGGTCCCGGAGGAGGACGGTCAGGGCCTCCTCGGCCGCGGCCGGGCCCCCTCGGGTCCACGCCTCGAGCACGCCCCTCCCTCTCGCCGCCAACGTCTCTAACCTCCTCCGGCTCCACGCCGAGGGACGGCGGGCCAGCTCGGCCGTGTCCGGGTGCCCGAAGTGGTTGGTGGCCACCAGCACGGGCCGACCGTCGGCGCCGCGTCTCCTCACGGCATCCGGGTGGGCCTCGACCACCACGGCCTCCCGTGCGTCGGCGAGGAGGTACGCGTAGGACGACAGGTGAGGGAGGGCCTCGAGCCGGTCGGCCGCCTCGGCCGCCGTCCGGCAGGTCTCCAGGAGCACTCTCGTCACGTGGGCGCCAAAGAGGCCGGGGCGGCGCCTCGACGGCGTGGGCGAGCGCACCGCGTGCAGGCTCACCCACAGCCCAGCCTCGTTGAGCCCGTCGTACCGACCGCCTAGGACCCCGTCGAAGGACCCCACGTGCTCCAAGAGCCCCGGCCGACGCGGGAGGGCCGTGACGACGTGTCGGATGGTGGCCCAATAGAAGAAGTCGTAGTTCCGCCCCACGAGAGGCCCGTCGGGGGTCAGGACGGCCAGGGTGCTGCACGAAGATGGAGGGGAAGGGCAGGCCGACGGCGGCGAGTCCTGGGGCGGCGCCGGGGTCCGCGGGTGGCCGGGGCGCTCGGTCAGGTCGACCGAGAACCAGACGAGAGCCTCCTCCGGCGGGCGACCGAAGGCCTCGACCGTGGCCAGGGCTTCCTCGAGCAGAGGCGGATGCTCGCGCCCGGCCAGCTCGGCGCAGGTGTGCGCGAACACCATCTGCTCCCGGCTCAGCGTCTCGAGCGGCGGCCCCCAGTAGGAGGGCCGCCGCTCGGCTATCCGCCGGCCGATCTCCTCCGGCGTGCCTCGGACCTCGTAGACCTGGTATTCCGCCTCGCGCTCCTGCCTGAGGCCGGCTTCGGAGGGCGAGGTGGTCCCGGTGACCGGCCTTCGGACGCGGTCGCCACCGTGGTCCCGGCCGTGGGTGGGCAGGTCCGGCGTCACGGTACGAGCACGTATCCGCCGGGGTCGATCTCGGTGCCCCAGCCGGAGGACCAGGTGTTCATGTCGGACAGCATTCGTGTGTAGTCCTCGCCACTCTCCAGGATGGGCTGGCCGTAGTTCGTGAAGACGGGGAGGAACCGTACGGCGGCTAGCCCCTGCTCGTCCATGGTGACCAGGAGGATGCCGCTCTCCTGCGAGGGGCGCGACGTGTAGGTGAAGATGAAGTTGCCGAGGCTGTAGGCGATGACGCGCCCCCGGTAGACCTCGATGCCCTGGAGGACGTGCGGGTGGTGGCCGACGACCACGTCTGCCCCCGCGTCGACGAGCGCCCTCCCGTAGCGGCGCTGGTAGTCGTTCGGATAGAACTTGTACTCCTCGCCCCAGTGGACGGCGACGACGACGAAATCTACCTCCTTCTTCAGGGCCGCTACCGCAGCCATGAACTTGGTCTCGTAGTGGGTCGGAAGGATGCCCGGCCGGGAGGAGCTCGCCACCCACTCGCTGACGGGGTAGATGGCGGTAGCCCCGAGGAACCCCACCTTGAACCCCTTCGCCTCCAAGATGACGGGTCGCAGGGCCTCGTCGAGGTTGCGGCCTCCCCCACAGTAGGCCACACCCTCCCGGGCGAGGTAGTCGAGCGTGTCGACGAAGGCCTCCTGCCCGTAGTCGAGGGAGTGGTTGTTGGCCACCGAGACCACGTCCACGCCGGCGCGACGGAGCCCGCCGAGGCTGGAAGGGTCGGCCCGGAACGTCCACTTCTTGTCGGGCATAGGCGACCCCCGCAAGGACACGGAGCACTCGAGGTTGACCATGGCCAGGTCGGCCGAGCCGAGGACATCCGAGATACCCGCCCACGGGTAGTCCGGACCCTTCGCGCGGATGAGGTCGCCGATGTGGTAACCCAGGAGGGTGTCGCCGGCGAAAGCCAGGGTGATTTCCCGGATGGGCGCGAGCGTGGGCTGAGCTTCCCCGCCGTCCCCGCCTCCGCGGGTGAGGTGGACCGCGAAGCGGCCTTCGTCCCAGGTCACCCTGCACCCCATGTTCTCGGCCACGAAGCGGAGCGGGACCATCACCCGGGACCGCCAGAGGAACGGCGCCGTGTCCAGAGGAACGCTGCGGCCGTCGACGCTCGCCCAGGGCTGGCCCAGCCAGAGGTCGATCGTGTGCCCCGGAGCCTTGACCGTGACCCGGCTTGCGCCGTCCCAGATGACCTCGGCCCCCAGGTGCTCGAACAGCCCGCGGGCAGGGACTAGGGTCTTGCCGCCCGCGACGACGGCGGGCACCGGCAGCGGCACGCGCTGGCCGTCAAGGTAGACGCGGGTGAAGCGTAGGGACCCCATGGCCGAGGAGGCGGAGGCGCGGGGGAGCGCGCCGACCGGGGGGCCGGCGAGGAGGGTGACGGTCAGGGCGGTGAGGGCGACGACACACAGGAGGCGCTGACGCATCCGGCATCCCCAGCTGCGCTTGTCGGCAATGACCGATGAGATCACGGCGGTTCCTCCTTCGCGCGGCCTACCGTTCGGCGGGGAGAAGGGGTTTCCTCCCGAGGCAAACGGCGCCAATGCCGCCACGTCCCAGCAGGCCAGGCGCCGCCCTTGCTTGCGCGTGGCCCGTCGGGCCCCGCCGCCCCGCGGCGCCTCGCCAATTGTCTGCCTATTCGGTACGGGAGAGGAACAAACGGTCGTTTGGTGAAAGCACAGAATATTCGGCGCCCAGGCCCGGGCCCCGTGCGGCAACGCCCTGGAGCCTCGGTGCCCCGGTGCTTGGAGTCCCGCGGGCGGCTCGGCCCTCCGTCCGGGCCGTCGGACCCTTGAGCCCGACATGTGACACCGCTCGAACGAGAGGAGGTGTTCCCCGGTCAGCTTGCGGCCTGACCGGCCCACGTCATCCGTCCCGTGTCGGCCCCTTTTACCTTGCACGCAGGGGCCACTTCGAAGGGCAAGGCAAGGGAGGGAAGCCAGTGCCTAGAGAGATCCGCAAGGTCGCCGTCCTCGGAGCGGGGGTGATGGGAGCCGGGATAGCCGCCCACCTCGCCAACGTGGGCATCCCGTGCTACCTCCTCGACATCGTCCCCCGCGAGCCGAGCGAGGACGAGAAGAAGAGGGGGCTCACCCTCGAGTCGCCCGAGGTGCGCAACCGCTTGGCCCGGCAGGGCCTTGACAGCGCCCTGAAGTCGCGCCCGGCCTCGTTCTTCCTCCCCGAGAACGCCGAGCTCATCACCATCGGCAACTTCGAGGACAACCTCTCCTGGGTGGGCGAGGTCGACTGGGTCATCGAGGTCGTCGTCGAGCGGCTCGACATCAAGCAGAGCCTCCTGGAGAAGGTGGAGAAGTACTGGAAGCCCGGCATCATCGTGAGCTCCAACACGTCAGGCATTTCCATCAACAAGATGGTCGAGGGGCGCTCGCCCGAGTTCCGCCGGCACTTCCTCGGGACCCACTTCTTCAATCCCCCCCGCTACATGAAGCTCCTCGAGATCATCCCGGGCCGCGACACCGACCCGGCCATCGTGGATTACCTCGCCCGCTTCGGCCGTGACCTCCTCGGCAAGGGCATCGTCCTCTGCAAGGACACGCCGAACTTCATCGCCAACCGCATCGGCGTCTTCGGCATGGTCCAGGTCCTGCGGCTGGCGACGGAGCAGGGCTACACCGTCGAGGAAATCGACGCCATCACCGGCCGGGCTATGGGCCGCCCGAAGAGCGCTACCTTCCGCACGGCGGACCTGGTCGGCCTTGACACCTTCGTCCACGTGGCCAAGAACGTCCGGGAGTGCATGCCCACGCCCGAGGCCAAGGCCCTCTTCGACCTGCCCCCGGTGGTCGAGGAGATGGTGAAGCGCGGCTGGCTCGGCGAGAAGACCAAGCAGGGCTTCTTCAAGAAGGTCAAGGCCCCCGACGGATCGAGCGAGATCCACGCCTTAAACCTCCAGACCCTCGAGTACGCCCCGCAGCAGAAGCCGGACTTCCCCTCGCTGAAAGAGGCCAAGCGCATCCCGGACCTCGGGGCCCGCATCAAGATGCTCGTCTCGGCCCAGGACCGGGCCGGGCAGTTCGCCTGGGCTTTGATGAAGAAGAGCCTGCTCTACGCAGCGTCGGTGGCCCAGGAGATTGCCGACGACGTGGTCTCCATCGACAACGCCATGAAGTGGGGCTTCAACTGGGAGATGGGCCCCTTCGAGACCTGGGACGCCGTCGGTCTCGCCGAATCCGTAGCCCGCATGGTCGCCGAGGGGGAGACCATCCCCGACTGGGTGAAGGAGCTCCTCGAGTCCGGGAAGACCGGCTTCTACGCAGAGGTGGACGGCACGAGGTGCTACTACGACTGGCGGACCCGGTCCTACGTCCCGGTGCCGACCGACCCGCGTGTCTTCGTGCTGGCCGATGTCAAGAAGTCCCGCGGCGTGGTCTGGGGGAACTCCGAGGCCAGCCTCCTCGACCTCGGCGACGGGGTGGCCTGCCTGGAGTTCCACTCACCAAACCAGGCCATCGGTCCCGAGCTCATCGACGCCATCTTCCGCTCGCTGGAGGAGGTCGACAAGGACCGCTGGACCGGCCTCGTCGTGGCCAACCAGGCCCCCAACTGGTGCGTAGGGGCGAACCTGTTCCTCATCGTCATGTTCGCCCAGGACGGTAAGCTCGACGAGATAGACGCCGTGGCCAGGAGACTCCAGGAGGCCACGCTGGCGATGAAGTACTTCCCGAAGCCGGTCGTCACCGCGCCGCACGGTATGGTCCTGGGCGGCGGCTGCGAGCTGGCCATGGCCGGCCAGCGCATGGTGACGGCGGCCGAGACCTACATGGGCCTCGTGGAGGTCGGCGTCGGCGTCATCCCGGCCGGCGGCGGCTGCAAGGAGGTCCTCCTCCGCAACATGGAGCTCCTACCGGCGACCGGGCCGATGCCCTTCGACCCCTTGCCGGCCGTCGCCCGGGCCTTCGAGACCATCGCCATGGCCAAGGTCTCGACGAGCGGCCCCGAGGCCCGCAAGCTCGGCTACATGCGGGCGACCGACCGCGTCAGCGTGAGCCGCGACCTCCACATCCACGACGCCAAACAGGAAGTCCTCAACATGGCCGCGGCCGGCTGGCGTCCGCCGCGCCCGGCGAGGATCAAGGTCGTGGGCGAGTCCGGCCGCGCCGCCTTGGAGGCCTTCGCCTACGGCATGTGGAAGGGCGGCTACATCACCGACCACGACCGGCTCATCGCCGGCAAGGTGGCCTACGTCCTGACCGGCGGCCCGGCCCCGGCGGGCGCGGAGGTCCCGGAGCAGTTCATCCTGGACCTCGAGCGCGAGGCTTTCATCTCCCTCTGCCGGGAGGAGAAGACCCTCGCCCGCATGCGCCACATGCTGACGGTCGGCAAGCCGCTCAGGAACTAGGGAGGGGTGAGACGATGCGCGAAGCGGTGATCGTTTCCGCGGTCCGCACGGCGGTCGGCAAGGCCCCGCGGGGGACCCTGCGCCAGACCCGTCCCGACGAGATGGCCGCCGTCGCCATAAGGGAGGCCGTCGCCCGGGCCAAGGGACTCGACCCGGCCGAGGTCGACGACGTCATCCTGGGCTGCGCTTTCCCCGAGGCCGAGCAGGGTATGAACGTGGCGCGGGTCGCCCTCCTGCGCGCCGGACTGCCGGTGAGCACGTGCGGCCAGACGGTGAACCGGTTCTGCTCCTCGGGCCTCCAGGCCGTCGCCCTGGCCGCCCAGGCCGTCGCCTGCGGCTGGGCCGAGGTGGTCGTGGCCGGGGGCGTGGAGAGCATGAGCCTCGTGCCCATGGGGGGCAACAAGATGGCCCCCAACCCGCACCTGGTCCAGAACTGGCCGGAGGTCTACATGGGCATGGGCCTCACGGCCGAGGAAGTCGCGGCGAAGTTCGGCGTCAGCCGCGAGGACCAGGACGCCTTCGCCCTGGCGAGCCACCAGAAGGCCTGGGCGGCCATCCAGGGTGGGAAGTTCAAGGAGGAGATAGTCCCGCTGGAGGTGGTCCAGAAGGACGTCACCCCCGACGGGAAGGTCCAGGAGAAGCACATCATCTTCGACACCGACGAGGGCGTCCGTCCGGACACGAGCCTCGAGGTCCTGGCCAGGCTGAGGCCGGCCTTCAAACAGGACGGCACGGTGACGGCGGGCAACTCGTCGCAGACGAGCGACGCGGCCGCGACCGTGGTGGTCATGTCGGCCGAGAAGGCCCGGAGGCTGGGCCTCGAGCCTCTGGCTTACTTCCGGTCCTTCGCGGTCGGCGGCGTGGCCCCGGAAATCATGGGCATCGGCCCGGTCGAGGCCGTGCCGAAGGCCCTGAAGTACGCCGGCATCGGGCAGGATGACGTCGACCTCTTCGAGCTCAACGAGGCCTTCGCCGCCCAGTCGGTGGCGGTCATCCGGAAGCTGGGCCTGGACCCGGCGAAGGTCAACGTCAACGGCGGCGCCATCGCTCTAGGGCACCCGCTCGGGTGCACGGGTGCGAAGCTCACGGTGACGCTCCTTCACGAGATGGCCCGCCGCAAGGCCCGCTGGGGCGTCGTGACCATGTGCATCGGCGGCGGCATGGGCGCCGCCGGGGTGCTGGAGAGGGCTGGGTAGAAGAGCCTCCCGGGCCCAAGGCCCCGGCTCCAGCCTCGATAACGTAAGGGGGGACCCCACAGGGGTCCCCCCTTACCCCTCTCCCGCGAGGAGACGGCATGACACGGCACTCGGTCGGCCGCTGCTGGCTATGAAGCCCACGACAGGAACTTCATGCCGGGTCATCGAAACTCCACTACACCATCCTCTTTCGGGGGGGGGAGTCTGCCACAGTGGCCAGGAGAGCGACGTACGTCCACGCCTTCGCGGCGCTTCTCGCAATCCTGAGCTGGGTGGCCCCTACGCCTGCCGCTCTCGCGGCGCCGATCAGCGGGGAGATAACCGCGGACACGACATGGACCGCTGCCAACAGCCCATACGTGGTCTCGAGTCTCACGATAGCGGCCGGAGCCACGCTCACGCTCGAGCCCGGAGTAGTTGTGAAGTTCACCTACCCCGGCTCGACCCTGACGGTCAACGGTGCTCTTGTAGCGGGCGGCGCGTCGGAGGCGAAGGTGTATTTCACGTCATACAAGGACGACACGGTAGGAGGGGACACGAACGGGGACGGGACTGCGAGTCAACCGGCTTCGGGGGACTGGTCTGGGATCCTGGTGAACACCGGGGGTCAGGCGAACCTGCAGCACACGGAGTTGAGGTATGGGGGGTACAACTCGACCTCCTACATCAGGGCTCTCCTGAAGGTGCAGGGTGGGACGGCGACGTTGTCGGACTGTGTGGTGAACAGGTCGGCTTTGTACGGCATCTGGCTTGAGGCCGGGGGCAGCCTGAGCCTAACGCGGACGACGGTATCCAACTGCAGCAGTTTGGGTCTGTACAGTCAGGAGTGCGACCTCACGCTGGATGGGTGTACGGTGAGCTCTTCTCTGAAGGCGGTGTTCACCTCCAAGCTCGGCCGGGTCGTCATGAACGGGACTTGGGTGAGTTCCACGGCCGAGGTACAGCTCTTGTCCGGTGCGGGGCTTGAGCTACAGGGTTCGGGGAACAGCATCCCGCGGGGTCTGAGGGTGTATGGGAGCATAGGGTATGACACGACGCTGCCGGGGTCATCGCTGGGCGATGTGCCTTATGTTCTTTCACAGAATCTCACGGTCGACGCGGGTAAGACGCTCACGTTCGGGGCCGGCAGCGTCATCAAGGCCATGTATCCCGCGGTCACCCTGACGGTCAACGGTGCTCTTGTAGCGGGCGGCACGTCGGAGGCGAAGGTGTATTTCACGTCATACAAGGACGACACGGTAGGAGGGGACACGAACGGGGACGGGACTGCGAGTCAACCGGCTTCGGGGGACTGGTCTGGGATCCTGGTGAACACCGGGGGTCAGGCGAACCTGCAGCACACGGAGTTGAGGTATGGGGGGTACAACTCGACCTCCTACATCAGGGCTCTCCTGAAGGTGCAGGGTGGGACGGCCAGTCTGTCAGGGTGCGCGGTGAGTCGGTCGGCCGTGCGGGGGGTGCACGTCGAGGGCGGGGCGCTGTACATGACTCGGACGCGCGTCTCGCAGAACCAGACCGGTGTCTACGTCTCGGGTCTGAGGCCCGAGGTGTGCATAGAGGAGTGTAGTATCGTCTCTAACTCGGGTTGGGGGGTGTACAATGACACCAACCCGACGATAGTAGACGCGAAGCGTAACTGGTGGGGTGACGTTCTCGGCCCGTGGCCCTACGGCTCAGGTGACAAAGCCTACGATGTGACGTGCAACCTCGACGTGACGGAATGGCTGGACTACGACCCCACGGTGGAGCCGCCCGTGTCTGAGCCGCCTGCCGACGCCTACCGTATCTATGCCGGGGTCAAACGTGGGCAGCTGGGGTCCGTAACGGAGACGGACCACTACAAGCTCTGGGTGTGGAGCTGGTGTGCCTTCGAGGCGACCCTGGAGCCTCCGGCCTCTGCCGACTATGACCTTGAGCTACTGTCGGTCACGGGGGACGTGATTGGTTCCAGTCGGAACAGGGGCGCGGGCGTACCGGAGAGCGTGAGTTTCACGCCGGTGTCGGACGGCTGGTTCTACTTCCGGGTCAAGGCGGCCGGTTCGTGCGCACCGGGGGAGGAGTACTCGTTGCGGGTACGGTTCCTGGAGCCGGCCAAGGTTGCCCTGAGGTATGCTAAGGCCTACGTGGAGCTGGGTGTCTCCTGGTACGCAAGGCCGTGGGACACCGAGGCAGAAGGAGCGACCCGCGCCCCGCTACCCAACGACGACAGCTATGCCGTGTTCATCAGCGGGGGGTGCCCGTGGGGCAACGGTCTGAAGGACCTGCCTTCGGCGGCCGAGGAGAAGCTGAAGCGGAACTGTGAGCTCGTCACGGCCCAGCGTTTCCTGGACTATTGGTATCCTGAGTCCGTAAGGGGCCAAGTGTACTCCCCGAACCTGTATTACCAGACGCGGGACCCCGAGACAGGGGCTCTGGACGCTGTACGGTTCGAGGGGGAGACCCAGACGCATCGGTACGGCTGGGTGGGCGTGGACTGCGTGGGTCTGGTGCAGCGGTGCCTATGGCTGGCAGGGTACAAGGTGACCGACGAGGCCTGGACCGAGTATGGGCGCATCGGCGCACTGGACGAGGACGGGTACATCGTCCCCAACACCTGGGGCGGGGAGAAGGGGGTGGACTACTTCGCCCAGGACCTGCCGTTCATCGTGGACGTGACGGATTGGGTCAACTGCGGCGACCCTTACGACTTCCAGTATGTCTCCGGCAACGGTCCCGTGCGGCCAGGAGACATCGTGCTGTACGAGAAGCCCGGTGAGGGGCGGGTGCACATAGCACTGGTGTGGCAGGCGGGGACAAACCAGGCGAGCACACGCGTGTACCACTCGGTATGGAGTTGCATGTATCGGGATGCAATCACGGGGACTAGGCTGCACAGGCGTGCTGTGGACACGCCGAGTCAGGTCCTGTCCAAGGAGGGCTCGAGGCTGAAGATCCGGAGGCTGGTAGAGGGGCGATGAGGGGGAGAGGTGCGATGAGGTTTCGGCGCGCGGGGATAGTCTTGGCTTTCGCGGTGGTTTTGGGCGTATCGGTGACGGTGGTGGCGCGGTCGGAGGGTATCGTGAGTTGGTATCAGACCGTTCTAGGCTTGGAGCCTCCGGTGGTGGACCTTCGTGGTCTACCGATGGTGGATGGGGAGGCCAGGCAGGTGTGGAGCGTGCGCATCCCGTGGAGCAAGGACGGCCTGGGCGGGGCGGACGAGTATCTGGGGGGAGACCCGATAGCCGGGCCCTTTCAGGGGGCTCTACCTCCTGACCGGATCTGCGTAGGGCCGGGTCCGCTGATAGCGGTGGGTCAGTACGGGTTCACGCTAGTGTACGACGTTCAGGGGAACCTGCTCTGGAGGTGCTCGGGTAGTCCGGTGGGGTTCCTCTGGGACGGGTCGCTGGTGACGGGTGGTCTACACCTCTACAGCCCTTCTGGGGAGCTGCTATGGACTCGCAACCCGTGTGAGATTATCGCCAAGGAACTGGGCCTGGAGGACAAGCTGAAGGAGCGGCTGCTGAACTTTTCGGGGGACTACTACACCTCAGGCTGGGATATCTATTATGATACATTTGTAAGTGTTTATCGAAAGGTAATCGGTCAGACTGAGCTTGGCGTGGGGACGGTCATCCAGACGATTGACGAGTTCAAGGTGTGCCTGGTCCTGGGTCCGGACGGCGAGGTGAGGCTCCTGAAGAAGCACAATGCGCCGCACCTGTTCAGCCCGTGGGGGACGGCGTTCGGGACGTATATGAAGGACGGGGAGTGGAAGGGGACCCAGGAGGTGGACATGAGCCGCTACCCCTGGCGGACGAAGAGGGTACTGCTGTTCGACCAGGGCATGGGCATCGACAAGGCAGGGGAGGACGGGTCGTTCCTCGTGTGGGATCACCGTCCTCGGAAGGACCCGGAGGAAAAGGTGCCGAGCGTCTGCCACAGTCTGAGGCCGGGGGTCGGGTACGGCATCCGTTTCACGATGCCGTATGGGGAGTGGCTGAACCGCTACACGCTGCTGGGCGGCCAGTTTTTCGTGACGGAGAGGCTGGAGCGGGACGCGCTGTACCTCACTTGTTGGGAGTGGCCGAGCCCGAAGTGAGGGGCAAGGGCAGGGTGAGGGCGTGGAACTGGCAGAGGAGTGGCGGCCGGCTGCTGCTGTTGTGTGGCCTTATCAGGCGGGAAGGCCGCACTAGCGGGCCTAGAGCCTCTGCTGCCCTGCGGTCCTTCATGGGCGGTGGGCCAAACCAGGAGGAGGTTGGCATGGCGGCCGCGTCACCGCGTGACAAGTGGTCCAAGATGGCATATCCTGGTACCGCGCCAAGTATGCCTACCAGTGGGGGTCATGAGAGTGAGGTGGGTTTGGATTGTTCTAGTTGGAGCCTCCTCCTTGCTGATGGTGTCGAGCACAGCTTGGACCCACACGGTGAGCGGTGGCGGCGAAGGTGACGGGTACGTCATTTGTACCGTTGCCCTTCTCCCGTAACAAGGACTTTGGTGACTCCTAGTGGAAGAGGAGTAATGGAGGGGAGAAGGGACATGGACGCTGCGGAGAAGGTGG
>Ga0308419_1000143_pt1 | contig 58636 bp, 50 predicted proteins | sample HotsprSampleMS50_FD_203674 | JGI IMG/M metagenome (GOLD analysis project Ga0308419, IMG submission 203674) | Hot spring phototrophic mat microbial communities from Mushroom Spring, Yellowstone National Park, Wyoming, United States - 20090730_MS50 ... | reverse complement strand
GGGCTGCCGGAGATTCCCCTGGCACCGGGCGCCACGGCGGAAAAACGCCCCCCCGCCCACTGGCCGCCGTCACGCCGGGGTTGCCAGCCCCGTGGCTGAGCCTCACAGACGCTGGCCGCCTCGCCCGACGGCTTGACGGTGCGGGGAATGGGTGCTAAATTAGAATCAGTATGAAAAAGGGCGCGCTCTCGGAGGATCTTCCCAGTCACGTGGAGGTGCTGCACGCCGCCGGCCTGCGGACCACCGGGCCGCGCCTGGCCATTCTCCACCTGTTGCGGCACGATACCTCACACCCCACCGCCGAGCAGGTCTACCGTCGATTGCGCCTGACCCACCCGAGGCTCTCCTTGGCTACCGTCTACAACACCCTCGAGGCGTTCACCCGGCGGGGGTTGTGCCGGCGCGTTCCTCCCGTGGATGGTCGGCAGCGTTTCGACGGCACGGTGGAGGCACATCATCACGCGCTGTGCACCGGTTGCGGCAGTATCTTCGATGTCCCTGTGGAGGTCTACCAACCACCCCCGCCGCCGCCTCACCTGGGCGCCGGCCTCCCAGTGCGGGGTGTGCAGGTGACCTTCGAAGTCCTCTGCCCCGCCTGCCAGCAGGGGGTGAAAAACCGCGGCGCCGAGGACGGGCACCGCATAGCACAACCCACACACAAAAAGGAGGTGTGATATGGCCGAACTGAAAGGCAGCAAAACCCAGGAGAACCTGAAGTACGCGTTTGCCGGCGAGTCCCAGGCCAACCGGCGCTACCTGTACTTCGCCAAGGCTGCGGACATCGAAGGGTACCCCGAGATCGCCGGCCTCTTCCGCGACACTGCGGAAGGCGAGACCGGCCACGCCCACGGGCATTTGGATTACCTCAGAAAGGTGGGCGACCCCGCTACCGACTTGCCCATCGGCGACGTGCACGAGATGCTGGCCTCGGCGGTGGCCGGTGAGACCCACGAGTACACCGACATGTACCCCGGCATGGCCAAGACGGCTCGCGAGGAAGGCTTCCCCGAAATTGCCGACTGGTTCGAGACACTTGCCAAGGCGGAACGCTCCCACGCCGGCAAGTTCCAGAAGGCGCTCGAAAACCTGTGAGTTGAAAACCGGGCGTGGGGGCGGCGCCGCCGCCCCCATGCCACCACCGCCGTTCCTTTCCGGAGGGGACGACCATGAATGGTGCCAGTGGGGACCGGTCCAACGTGGCCGTGGGGCCGACCGATGGCCTGACCTACAACCCCAACGATCCGCTGTACTGGGATGGGGAGGCCTTGCAGAAAGAGCTGGATCGCAGCTTCGAGTTGTGCCACTCCTGTCGCATGTGCTTCAAATACTGCCAGTCGTTCCCCACCCTGTTCGCCGCGGTGGACCGCTACGGCCATGTACGGGCGCTTCCTGCCGCCATCGCCCGGCAGGTGGTGGACCAGTGCTGTCAGTGCAAACTGTGCTACACCCAGTGCCCGTACACCGACAAAGAGGGCCACGAGTTCCGCCTGGATTTCCCCCGCCTGCTGCAGCGCGCCAAAGCGGTGTGGCGGCGCCGGGATGGGGTCCCCTGGCGCGACCGCCTGCTGGCCGATCCCGATCGCCTGGGACGTCTGGGCTGCCGCACCGCCACCGTTGCCAACTGGGCCACCCGCCTGCGGCTCAGCCGTGTGGCCATGGAGGCGCTGGTCGGCATCCACCGCGACAAGTTGCTCCCCAGCTTTGCGCCCACCCCGTTCAACACATGGTGCCGCAAGGTGATGGGCGAGGCGCTGGAGACTGGTACGGGCACCCACCCGGTCGTCCTCTTTGCCACCTGTTTCGTCACCTACAACAACCCCGAGGTGGGCCAAGCGGCACTGGAGGTGCTGCAGCACAATAACTGTCGAATCGCCTGTCCAGCGGTGGAGTGTTGCGGCATGCCCGCCCTCGACGCCGGTGACGTGGCTCTCGCCCAGGCCAAGGCCAAGAGGAACGTGGCGGCGCTACTGCCCTGGGTGGAGCGGGGATACCGCGTAGCGGTGATCAATCCGACCTGCTCTTTGATGATGCGTGAGGAGTACCCGTTACTCTTGGACGACCCCGCCGACCCCTGCCTCGCCGACGCTGCCCGCCGCGTCGCCGCCGCCGTCCGCGACCTCAGCGAGTACTTTTGGGAGCTGCGCAGCCAGGGGCACTTCCGGACCGACTTCAAGAGCACCCCCGCCTCCACCGTGGCCTACCATGCTCCCTGCCATCTGCGCATGCAGAATATCGGCTTCCGCGGCCGCGACCTGCTCCGCCAGATCCCGGGCGTCAAGCCCCGCGCCGTCATTGAGTGTTGTGGCCACGACGGCACCTGGGCCATGAAACGGGAGAACTTCCCCCTTGCCCTCAAAATCGGCGAGAAGGCGTTCGCCGGCATGCGCGAGGTGGAGGCGGAGGTTTGGGCCACCGATTGCCCGCTGGCGGCCATCCAGTTCCAGCAGGCGTGTGGCGTGCGGGCGCTCCACCCCGTGGAGGTGTTGGCGCGCGCCTACCGCGCCGACGGCTTCGCCCACCCCCTCACCCCCGCTGCCGACCCGGCGTGACCCTGCTGGAGGATATCGATGGAGCCCATTCGCCTTGACGAGATTCTGTCACCTGACGAGTACGAGCGCATCCGCCCCGAGACACGGCGTCGCATCATGGCCTTAAAGGCGCGCCGTCGCGTTCCTTTGGGCGAGCACGCCACCCTGCACTTTGAGACTCGCCAGACCATGTGGTACCAGGTACACGAGATGCTGCGCGCCGAGGGGAGTTGGGCGCGGCCCGGCGCCGCCTCTGCCGAACTGGAGGCGTACAACCCTCTCATCCCCCATGATGGCAACTTGTCGGCCACGCTCATGTTCGAGTACGACTCGCCCGCCGAACGTGCCGTCAAGCTGGCCGAGCTGGTGGGGATCGAAGGGCACCTGCGGTTGCTCATCGGCGATGCGCCGCCGGTGGTGGCCGTCTTCGACGCCGCCCAAAGTTCGCCCACGAAGATCTCGTCGGTGCAGTACGTGAAATTTCCGCTTACCCCCCAGCACGCCGCTTTGGTGGGGCGGGAGGGCACCGTGCTGAAGGTGGTCCTGGACCACCCCGCGTATCAAGCGCAGGCGGTGCTGGGCGAGGAAACCAGGAAGGAACTGGCTGCCGATCTGCGCTAACTCACGCGTCCTTACAGGGGTTACTCCGGGACGTCCAGCCACTGGGGGGGCACAACCGTGTCCAACTCGGCGAGCAGCTCTTCCACATCGCGGGAGCGGTCGACGATGACCTTCTCTGCCCCACCGAACTCCTGGGGAGGTTCGAAGGCGGCCAGTTGCCGCTCGTAGACCTCCACCCGCCCGTCGGAGACGGAGGCGGACTTCTCGGCGCGGCGGCGCAGGCGCTGCCGGATCACCTCGTCGCTGGTGCGGCACTCCAGCAGTAGGAACGGCACGCCAGCGCGCCGCGCCGCCTCCACAGCCCACCGCCGGTGTTGCCTGGCGATGAAGCTGGCGTCGAGGATGACCGAGTGACCGGCAGCGAGGAGCTTTTCCGCCCGCTCCATCATCGCCCAGTACGTCCGCTCGGTGACCGCGGGGGCGTATTCGCCCTCCCCGAAGGGGACGTGTCGACGCTCCAGCGGATCCAGGCCCAGCAGCTCCTTGCGCACCAGATCCGAGCGCACCACCTCCACGGCGTGGCGCTCGCCCAACCGGCGCGCAAGAGTGCTCTTGCCTGATCCGGAAAGCCCACAGGTGGCCATCAGCCGGCGCGGGTTGAACGCCTGCGCATAGGCCAACGCCAGTTCGTAGTAGCGAGACGCGGTGCTGCGCAGGCGCGCCCGAGCGGCGTCGTCAAGTCCTTCGTCGTCCCACTGGAAGGAGTGCACCTTGGCGCGCACCATGGCCCGGTAGGCCTTGTAAAAATCGAGCAGCAGCAGCAGTTCGCGATCTTCGGAGGCGGCGACGTAGCTGTCAACGAAAGCGCGGGCGAAGGGCGCGAATCCCTCGAACTCCAGATCCATGGCGAGGAAAGCCACCTCTTCGGCCACGTCGAGGATGCGAAAGCGCTCGTTGAACTCGATGCAGTCGAACATGCACACCGGCTCAGTGGCGCAGATGGAATCCAAGTGCAAGTCGCCGTGGCCATCGACGATGCGCCCGTGCTGCACGCGGCGGTCGAACAAGCGCGGGTGCCGGCGGAAGAACAACTCGGTGGCGGTGCGCAGGAACGTGTGCGTGGCGGGGGATACCAGCGCCCCAACGTACTTCTCGGTTTGCGCAAAGTTCTCGTCGCAGTTGTGCTTCACGCCGGCCAGGTTCTTCAACATCGCGGTTTCCCCGGGCACGGAGGAGTGCCCGTGGAAGGCCGCCAAGGTGCGTGCCAGCGTGGCGAAGAGTTCGCTGTTGCCCTCCCCTCGGGCCAGGACGGGCCGCAGCATGCGCTCCTCGGGCAGGCGCACCATCTTGACCACAACCTCCACCGTCTCCCCAGGGCCGCCGAGGGCAAGCGTCCCCCGGTGGTCGCGAATCTCCTCCACACCCAGGTACACGCCCGGGCACAGGCGCGAGTTCAGTTTCACTTCGCGCTCGCACATCGCCCGGCGCTTCGCCAGTGTGGTGTAGTCGAGAAAGCCGAAGTCCACAGGCTTCTTGAGTTTGTACACGAATTGGTCGGTCAGAAAGAGCCACGAGATGTGGGTCTGCAGCACCTGCACGCGGCTGGTGGGGTGGGGATAGAAGGTCGGATCGCTGAGGTGCTCCACAAGCCGCGCTGCCAGGGTCATGCCAGTGCTCCCGCGGGATTATAGGAAAGACTTACCCCCTGGGGGTGGCGGTGGCCAGCGCCACCTTCAACAGTTCCGGGAGACGGGGCAGAAACGCCCCACGCGGCAAGGCCACCGCCCCAGAGGCGCGCACCGCCGCCAGTGATTCACCCTCCACGTGTGGCCCAAAGGCAAGCACCACAATCCCTTTCCCGCACACGGGTGCCAGTCGCGCCGGCGCTTTCTCCCCCAGGGCCGCCAGGTCCACCACCAGCACCGCGCACTCTTCCTCTAGCGCCGCCTCTGGCTCCTGCACCGGTACCGGTTGAGCGCCGGCGCCCCGCACTGCCACCTCCACCGGGACGAACAGAAACAGGTTCGGAACCAAGATCGCGACCCGCGTAGCTCCCCGGCGCTGGCGGGGCGTCGCCGCACCCTCGACGGGCCGCGGCCCTTGGCGCTTGTTTCTACCCACGGAGAACCTCGACGGCACGGTCGGGGCGGTTGGTGGTGATTGACGCCACCCCGAGCGCAGCCAGCTGCGCGATGCGCGCCGCAGCGTTCACGGTCCACGGGTGCAACGCCACGCCGGCGGGGAGCAGATCCTCCACCAGCCGGTGGTGGGGGGAGAGGTGAAGGCCAGGAGGGACGGCCGCCGGCAGGCGGTTCACTACCCACGAGCAGGCCAGGTGCGGCAGGAGGGTGCCCACCACCACCAGCACCGAGAGCGAGGAGGACAGGATCATCGTCCTCTCCAGGCGCGGCTCCAGCAGGCGCAGCAAAGTTTCCACTGTACGGTGAAAAACCTGTCTGGCCAGTGGCTTGACTTCCACGAACAGGGTCGCCGAGGGAGGCAGTGTCTCCACCACAGCGGCCAGGCTCGGCACCCCCTGCCCACGCAACTCGGCCAGTGGCAGGGAGGCAACTTTCCGCCCGCCGCGGGTGCGGTCGTGGTGGCACACCCACACCCCCTCCGCTGACAGTCGTACGTCCACCTCCGCCCCGTCGGCGCCGGCCTCGATGGCCGCCCGTACGCCCTCCAGAGAGTTGTCGGGAAAGCGCACGGGAAACCCGCGGTGACCGATGATCAGCGGTTGTTTCACCGCCGTCGGGTAAAAATCGTGCCCGCCGCGTGCCACGGCTCACGCCCGGATGGCATAGCCGCCATCCACCAGGATCGTCTGCCCGTGGATCATGGAGGCGAACTCGGTGCACAAGAACACCACGACGTTGGCCACGTCCTGGGGGGTAATCAGGCGCCCCGCCGGGGTGCGCCGACGCGATTCTTCCAGCAAGTCGTCGCGGTTGGGGAAGTGCTTTAAGGCGTCGGTGTCCACCGTCCCGGCGGAAACGGCGTTGACCCGCACACCCCGGGGTGCCAGCTCGGCAGCCAAGTGGCGCACCATGGACTCCAGTGCCGCCTTGGACGCACCCACCAAAGTGTAGTTGGGAATTGCCCGCACCGCCCCCAGCGACGAGACCGCCACGATGATCTTCTCGCCGGTGGACGGCAGCCGGACGAAGTGTTGGGCGAGGGGCAACAGCGCCGCCGCGTTGATCTCCATGGTCCACTGGAAGTGGTGCAACGTCAACTCTTCGACGGGCTTCAGCACGCCCGAGGCGGCGTTGGAGACGAGAATGTCAAGCCCTCCCCACGCCCGCTCGATCTCTTGGAAGATTTCCGCCACGTGGTTGGGGTTGGCCACGTTCCCCTTGAGCACCAGCGAACGAGCCCCGCGCCGTACAATTTCGTCCCGCACCTCTTCGGCGGCGGCGCGGTGGCGGAAGAAATTGATCGCCACATCCACCTTGAAGTCCGCCAGGGACAACGCAATGGCGCGCCCGATGCCGCGCGAGGCACCGGTCACCAGGGCGCGCTTGCCGCGCAATCGCAGGTCCATAGCAGAGAGTAGCTCCTTTCCGGCGCACCATACCTTAGATCCCGTCTCACCGGCAATCCCTACTCGGCCGGTGATATACTTTCGCTCCCCCGGGCGCTGGAGCCGGGGGGGAGGTTTCACCCATGCAGCTCGTCGCCACTGAGCTGAGGGCCGGCTACGTCATTGTGCACAATGGCCAACTGCACCGGGTCTTACAGGTGGTCCACGTGACCCCCGGGAACTGGCGCGGTATGGTCCAGACCAAGCTGCGCAACCTCAAGACCGGCAGTCAGCTGGAACACCGCTTCCGTTCCGAGGACCGGGTCGAGAAGGCGACCTTCGACACCCACGAGATGCAGTACCTGTACTCCGACTCGGCGGGTCATCACTTCATGAATACGGAAACCTACGAGCAGGTCACCCTTTCCGATGAGGTGCTGGGCAGCGCCCTCGACTGGATGCTCCCCGACACGGTGATCACCGTAGATTTCTACGAGGGGCAGCCGGTGGCGGTGGAACTGCCCAACAGCGTCGTCCTGCAGGTGGTGGAGACCGATCCGCCTCTGAAGGGCGCCACGGCTGCGGGCGGATCCAAACCCGCCAAGCTGGAGACCGGCGTCACCGTGCAGGTGCCGCAGTTCATCGAAGCCGGCGTCAAGATCGTGGTGGATACGCGCACCGGCGAGTACCTCTCCCGCGCCTGATCACGCCGCCCGGCGCTGCTCACGCCGTGGCGCGGGCAGCTGCCGTCAACTCGCGGTGGCTGTCGAAGACCAGCGCGCCATCTACCCCCAACACCGCCACGCGCACCGGCACGGCCACGCCGGCCCGCGCCACGGCGCGCTGCAGCAGCCGCACCAGGCCCGAGCAGCACGGCACTTCCATGATCAGCACCGTGACCGAGGCCAGCGAGGCGTGCCGCAGCATGGCGACCAGCTTCTCCTCATACACCTCCTGGCCGGAATCCAGTTTGGGGCAAGCGATGGCCAAGGTGCGGCCGGCCAGCCATTGGGCATGGAACGCCCCGCAGGCGAAGGCCGCGCAGTCCGCCGCCAGCAGCAGATCGCTCCCCGCTAGGAACGGGGCGGCCGGTGACAGCAGGTGGAGCTGAATGGGCCACTGCCGCAATGCGGAAGGAGCCGCCAGCGGCTCGCCGGCAGTGGGCGTTGCCAAGGTGCGGTGGGCAGCGCCTGGGCAGGCGGCAACCTGGCCCCCCGCAGGATGCAAAGGCGGGGGAGAGGGCGCCACCATGGGCACCGCCGCGTCTTCGAAGACGATGGCACCGCGGGGGCATTCGCCGATACAGGCACCGGCCCCGTCACAGGCCGCGGCGTCCACCAGGCGAGCCTTCCCATCGACGATCCTCAGCGCCCCCTCGTGGCAGGACGGAATGCAGTGGCCACACCCGTCGCATAGCTCCTCAATGATCCGTACCAGCGGCATTTCCCCTCCCCACGTCGAGAAGATCTCTCTCCCCGACCAGCGCTGTCGCCCCGTGCCAGGGGCAACGCGTTAGGTCATCCTCTTCTTTGCTGGCGGCCATCGCCTTGATCCAGGTCAAGACAGCGCCGCCCGCGGACCAGCGGAGCGAGGGGCGCTACCATGGATCATTGCCGTCGCCTGCCCGAAGGCGGGCCGCACGCCGGCAAGGAGGTGGCGGCGGGGGAGGAGGGGATTGTGCAGGCGATCGTCGTCCGGCGGCCAGGGGACGAGGAGGTGCTGCACCTGGCGGAACTTCCCTCGCCCATCCCAGGGCCGGGGGAGGTGCGCATTCGCGTGGTGGCCACCGCTGTCAACCGCGCCGATCTGCTGCAGCGCCAGGGCCGCTACCCCCCTCCGCCGGGGGCCAGCGAGGTGCTGGGCTTGGAGTGCGCCGGCGAAATCGTGGAGGTGGGGGAGGGGGTGTCGCCCGCGCGCCGGGGGGAGCGGGTGATGGCGCTGTTGGCGGGCGGGGGCTACGCCCAGGAGGCGGTGGCACCGGCGGGCTGCGCCCTCCCCGCCCCCCCATCGCTCTCCTGGGAGGAGGCGGCGGCGCTGCCCGAAGCAGCGTTGACCGTCTTCCTCACCCTTTTCAAACTCGCCGGCCTGCGACGGGGGGAGCGCGTTCTGGTGCACGGCGGTGGCAGCGGCATTGGTACCACCGCCATCCCCATGGTACGGGAGGCGGGGGGGGAGATCGTGGTGACCGCTGGCTCCTGGGAAAAGTGCCGGCGCTGCGTGGAACTGGGCGCCGCGGCGGCGATCTGCTATCGCCACGAGGACTTCCCCCAACGGGTGCGAGAACTGACCGGTGGAGCCGGGGTGGACATCGTCTTGGACCACATCGGCGGTCCGTACCTGGCCGGTAACCTGGCGGCGCTCGCCGAGGGCGGCCGTTTGGTGGTCATCGGCACCATGGGCGGCAACCAGGCTTCCATCGACCTTGGTCTGCTCCTGCGTAAGCGCCTGGCGGTTTTCGGCTCGACGTTGCGAGCCCGGCCGGTGAGGGAGAAAGAAGCTTTGGCCGCTGCCTTCTGGGAAGCTTTCGGGGAGGCGGTGGCGGCAGGACGGGTGCGGCCGGTGATCGACAGCGTGTACCCGCTGGCGCAGGCGGCCGAAGCCCACCGGCGTATGGCCGCCAGTGCCCACCTGGGCAAGATCGTGCTGCGGGTCACCTAGCTGCGCCGGTCGCCCTGGAACTCCCGCACAAACTGGCCGGCCCGCAACTTGGCCAGCGCCGACGAGCGGTCGCGGAAATACTCCCGGGAGAACTTCGCCACGTACCCGGTGAGCAACAACAGCGCCACGAGGTTGGGCAACGCCATGAAGGCGTTAAAGGTATCGCCCACGTACCAGACGATGTTGAGGTAGCGGCCTTGCAGCAGCGCGCCCACGAACAGCAAAGCCAAAAACGCCCAACGGTAGGCCATGGTGAGCCGAACCCCGAACAGGTACTTGAAGCACTGTTCGCCGTAGTAGCACCAGGCCAACAGGGTCGAGTATCCGAATAGAAACGACGCCAGAGCGACGATGAACCCGCCGTAGGGGATGACCGAGGAGAACGCCGCCGCAGTCAAAGCGGTGGAGGTGAGATTACCCTCTGCCGCGCCTCGCCAGGCGTCGGTGAGCTGGTACATCCCGGTCACCACGATGGTCAACGTAGTGAGGGTGTTCACCACCAGCGTGTCGATGAACGTTCCGGTCATGGCCATAAGGCCGTTCTTGGCGGGGTCGTCACTTTTGGCCGCGGCCTGGGCGATGGCCGCCGAGCCCAGCCCCGACTCGTTGGAGAGCACGCCCCGGCGCACCCCCAGACTGATGGCGCGCTGCACGGTGGTGCCCACCAACGCCCCTGCCACCGCCTGGACGCCGAACGCCGACAGGAAGATGACCCGTAACGCCTCGGGGATGTGGGTGAAGCGCGCCGCGAGGATGACAACGGCGCCGGCGAAGTAGAGCAAAATCATAAACGGCACCAGGCGCTCAGAGACTTCGGCGATGCGCCTGATACCGCCGATAATGACGATCCCCACCAGGATCGTCAGTACCCCCGCGGACACCAAAAAGGGCACGCCAAACTGGTCGTGGAAGGCCAGCGCCATGGAGTTGGACTGGGCCATGTTGCCGGTGCCGAACAACGCCGTCACCATGCCCGCAAGGGCGAAGAAGCCTCCCAGGAAGGCGCCAAGTTTGGCGTTGCGCACGGCGTCGCGGGCGTAATACATGGGGCCGCCCAGCATGGTGCCGTCGGGCGCCAGGCGCCGGAAGCGCACGCCGAGAAACCCCTCCGCGTACTTGGTGGCCATCCCAAAAAAACCGGACACCCACATCCACAGCGGAGCGCCCGGCCCGCCCACCGCGATCGCCGTGGCGACCCCGGCGATGTTGCCGTTTCCCACTGTGGCGGCCAGCGCTGTCATCAAGGCGGCAAAGGGGCTGACGTCCCCCTCCCCTTCGCCGGCGCGGCTGCCTCGGCCCAGCAGGAGGCGCAGCGATTCGCCCAGGCGTCGCACCTGCAGCCCGCGCGTGGCCACCGTCAGGATGACCCCGGTGCCCACCAGCGCGGCAATCATCCAGTTGCCCCACATGAAGTTGGCTACCGCGGTGGTGACCGACAAGAGGCTATCGAGAAAGCCCGTCATACACCCTCCAGCGTGCGCTACTCGCCTTGGCGCAGGCCACCCCTACGCCACTCCCCGTACTCGACGTCCCCGGGGGAGAGCCCAGCGGCCCCCCAAATGTCTAGCGCCGCGCGGCGGTCTTGGCCCCGGCGCGGGCCAGCTCATCCTCGATCACCTCCTTGAACGCTTCGAAGGGCTGGGCACCCATGATCAGACGCCCGTTAACCACGAACGCCGGCGTCCCGGTGATGCCCATTTCCGACGCCGCCTTCATATCGGCGTTGACCATCTCAGCCTTCTCGCCGCTCGTCAAGCACGTGGTGAAGCGTTCCCGATCCAAGCCCAAGGCCGCTGCCTGGGTGACGAGTTGCTCTTCGCTCAGCTGGTTCGGATTGGCGAACATCCAGTCGTGCAGCTCCCAGAACTTGCCCCCGTCACCGGCGCACAGTGATGCCTCGGCGGCGCGCCGCGCGTCCCTGTGCATGTCCAGGGGCAGGTGCTTGAAAACGAAGCGAACTTTGTCTCCGTAGGTAGCTTTAATCTGCTGCAAAACCGCTTGGCTGCGGGCGCAGTACGGACACTGGAAATCCGAAAATTCCACCACCGTCACCGGCGCCTTGGCGGCACCGCGTGTGGGCTCATGCCCGCCCAGACGCACGGCGGCGCGGGGGGGCTCCAGCAGGATACGCAATTCCACCTTCGCCAGCAGCTCCTCGCGAAAAGCTGCCTCGCGCTGCTGTCGGCGCTGCTGCGTCAGCCCCTGCCGAACCACGGTTTTGGCCTGCTCGTCGTCCGCCGGCAGCCGCGAGCGGTACTGCTGCACCACCTGGGCGATCTCCTCCTCCGAGGGAGCAGTCACTTTGTCGGTGACTTCCCGGCGCATCAGCTCGTCGACGCTAACCCCGGCGCTGGCCGCGGCGCGCTCCAGCTGCCTGCGGAAGGCCAACTCGCGAATGGCCTCGGTCTTGATTTGGTACTCCTGCTGCCGCAGGGTCAGCAACCGCGGGGCCGCCTCCTGCTCTAACTCACGGGCCGTGATGGGCTGTCCACCCAGGGTCGCCACCACAGCCTCACCCGGGGCCACTGGCGCCGCCGCCTGTTGCGCGCAGGCCGGTACGGTGATAAGTGCACTCACGAAGATGACGGGAACTATACGGATCATGGTGTCTCCCTTGCGGGCTCGCGGGGCAAGCCGGCGCTGAGTATAGCCGAAGAGGACAGAGGGACACGGCGCCCGACTGTCGGGTATAGTGGTAGAAGGCATGGTCCCCCACTCGCTCATGGGCCAGGGGGCGCCCCCAGTGGGGACGCCGCAGCGGCTGCGCTCTTCTGCTCGGGGCGCTGTTGGCGGGGTGCGGCCGCTCGCCGCAGCCGCTGCGTATCATGTTCGAGAACGACCTGCGCACCCTCGATCCCCACCATCACAACGACGTGGTCGCCTGGTCGCTGCTGGGCAATTTCTACGACGGGCTGGTGCGCTTCGATCCAGAGATGCGTCTCCGGCCAGCCCTAGCGACGGGGTGGGAAACGCTGTCGCCGGAGCAGGTGCGTATCCATCTCAGGCCTGGGGTCCGCTTCCACGATGGTTCCAAACTTACCGCCGACGATGTGGCGGCGTCCCTCCTGCGGGCGCGGGACGACCCAGCCTCGCGCATCCGCCATTTGCTCGAAGGGGTGCAAGGGGTGACGGCGGTCGGCCCGCTGACCGTGGACGTACACACGTCGGGGGGATCACCCACGTTACTCAACCGTCTGGCACTGGTGTTTGTTTTGCCGGCGCGGGAGGCGGCGCGCCCTGAGATCACTACCCCCGTGGGCACTGGTCCCTACCGCTTCGAGGCCCGGCGCAGCGATGGAGTTGTGGCAGCGGAGGCCTTCGATGGCTGGCGGGGGCGCCCGCCCATCGCTACGGTGGAGTTTGCCTTTATCCCCGACGAAGGCGAGCGCGCCCGCCGCCTGCTCACCGGCCAGGCCGACCTGGCGGTGCGGCTGTCGCCAAGCGTGGCCGAGACGGTTGCCACCCGGCCCGGACGGGCCGTGATCGTCCAACCCCGCACCGCCGTCCAGATGCTGGAATTCAACCCCGCCAACGCAGCCGGCACCACGGCCCGCGCCCTCGCCGATCGGCGGGTGCGTCGTGCGCTGTTGCACGCCATCGACCGGCAGCGGCTGGTCAACGTCGCCTACCGGGGCAACGGTGCGGTGGCGACCCAATACGTGCACCCGGTGGTGTTCGGCTTCGACCCGGCCATCGTCGAGGTTCCCCACCAGCCGCAGCTGGCCGCCGAGCTCCTGCGCCAGGCGGGGGTGGAGCCGGGCGATCTGGAGCTGGGTCTCGGTTTCGGCGCGGCCTCCGCCGAGCTGGCAGCCCTGCTAGGGGAGGATCTCACCCGCTTGGGCGTACGGGTGCGTTTGCATCAACTCTCCTTCAAGGAGCTGATGGACCGCGCCGGCACGCCGCAAATCACCGCGCGCCTATTTGGCCGCCTGTGCACCACCGGCGACGCCGCCGAACTGTTCAACGCCACCTTTCACTCGCCGCTGGCCGATGGGACCTACGGCGGAGAGAATTTCACCGGGTACTCCGATGCCGAGACCGACTCCCTGCTGGAGGCGGCGAGCCGGGAGATGGACCCCCGGCGGCGCCTGGCGCTGCTGCAGCAGGCGCAGAGGCGGGTGCTCGAAGCGTTGCCCATCCTCCCTTTGACGCTATCCTGGAGCCAAACCGGCGTACGCCAGGGAATCCAGTTCACCCCCCGGCATGACCAGTGGTTGGACGTGGCGTCCATCAGCCGGCGATGAGCCACCCAATGCGGCGTCAATCCGCGCCGCGGCGTGTGCTAGCGTGCCGCCCATGAGCCCGACCATTCGCTTCCAGCGCGTCAAGATCATGGCCACTCTGGGTCCGGCCAGCCGCACCGCCGAGGTGGTTACCGCCATGGCGCAGGCGGGCGCCGATGGTTTCCGCATCAACAGCGCCCACACGCCGCCGGAAGAGTTGGCCCAGCTGGTGGCGCTGGTGCGGGAAGCGGAGCGCGTCAGCCAGCGGCCCCTGGCTGTGCTGTGTGATCTCGCCGGGCCGAAACTGCGAGTGCACGCCTCGGCGAGGGAGGTACACGTCAGCAGCGGCGACGAGCTCCTCCTCGGTCCCCCCCACAGCGAAGCCACCATCCCCGTGGACGGGTTCGCACCCGCCGCCGAGCTGACTAAAGACAGCCGCGTTTTGCTCCACGACGGCACGCTGCGCCTCACGGTAACCGCCCTCCGCCCACCCTTTGCGGTGGCGGTGGCCGAAACCGGCGGACGCCTGGCCCCCGGCATGGGGATCAACCTGCCAGACATGGAAACCACCCTGCCCGCCCTGGGGGCCCGCGACCTCGCCGCCCTCGCGGCCGGCGTGGCGGCGGGGGTCGATGTCTTCGCTCTCTCCTTCGTACGCCGCGCCGCCGACGTGGAGGAACTGCGCCAACGCCTTGCCTCCCTTGGCAGTGGCGCCCCCATCATCGCCAAGCTCGAGAAGGCGTGTGCGGCGGAAACGCCGGCACTGGAGGAGATTTTAGGTGCTGCCGACATGGTCATGGTGGCGCGGGGCGATCTGGGGGCCGAGACGTCCCCGGAACGGGTGCCGGTGCTGCAAAAGCGCATCGTCCGGCGGGCGCGGCAGCGCGGCGTGCCGGTGATGATCGCCACCGAGATGCTGGAAAGCTTAATCCGCGCCACTCGCCCCACCCGTGCCGAGGCCTCCGACGTGGCCAACGCCGTCTTCGATGGCGCCGACGCCCTCCTGCTCACCGCCGAAACCGCCATTGGTGCTCACCCAGTGCTCGCGGTGCAAACCTGCGCCCGTATCGTCGCCGGGGCTGAAGGCCATCCCGGCCTTGGCGTGGTTTGGGGCGCCGAGGCGGGCGATTTGGAGGTGCGCGACGAACCGGTGGCGGAGGCGGTGGCCCGTGCCGCAGTGGTGGCAGCCGGTGAGGTGGGCGCCGCCGCCATCGTCTGCTTCACCACCTCCGGGCGCACCGCCCGCCTGGTGGCGCGCCACCGGCCAACAATGCCGATCCTGGCCCTCACCCCCTCCGTCGCGGTGGCGCGCTCCCTGGCGCTGCTGTGGGGGGTGGAGCCGCGGCACGCCCCCGCCGCCCCCCACGAGCACGAGAGCGTGGTGGCCATGGCCGAGCGGGAAGCCCAGGCCCACGGCCTGCTCCCCCAAGGGGGGCTCCTCGTGGTCACCCACGGCGCCCCTTTGGGCAGCCGCCCCGCCACCAACCTGCTGCGTATCCACCGCAGCGGCAATGTTCTCTGAGCCTCGCCGTGGCTCCCCAGTACCGCTGCGGCGCAACAATACCGACCCAGGCAACCTTCGGGGGCTACAATACGAAGGATGGGTAGCTCCCCCCCTGGCAGAGGCCCGAGAGATCTCCTCGTTGTTCGCCACCTACAGCGCCGACAGATGGCATCGGTTGCCAGCTCGGTCCAGGGCTGACGGCATGACCACGCCCTTGCCCTTTGAGCCGTACCGCAGCCGGGTGGTGGAACCGATCCGCCTCTCGACCCCGCAGGAGCGGCGACGCTGGATCGCCCAGGCTGGCTACAACCCTTTCCTGCTCAAGGCCGAGCAGGTGATGATCGACCTGGTCACCGACTCCGGCACCTCAGCGCTGTCGGTGGCCCAGTGGGCGGCGATGCACGGCTCCGATGAGTCATTCACCGGCTCGGCCAGCTTCGAGCGGTTGGTGGCTGCGGCGCGGGCGCTCTTTGGCCATCCCCACGTCATCCCCTGTCACCAAGGACGCGCCGGCGAGCACCTGCTCGCCCGCGCCGTGCTGCGCCCCGGGGATGTGGTGCTGGCCAACACCCTGTTTGCCACCACCCGGGTAAACTTCGAAGAGGCGGGCGCCCGCTGCGAGGACCTGCCGAGCCCCGCGGCCCTGTCGCCTCAAAGCCGTCACCCCTTCAAGGGCAACATCGACCTGGAGCGGCTGGCGGCGCGCCTGGAGGCGGAGGGGACGGCGGTGCGTCTGGTGGTCCTTACCGTCACCGACAACGCCCGCGGCGGCCAGCCGGTCGCCTTGGCCAACCTGCGCGCCGCTTCCGAGCTGTGCCGCCGCCACGGCGTTCCTTTGTGGCTGGATGCCGCGCGGGTGGCGGAGAACTGCTACCTCATCAAGGAGCGGGAAGAGGGGTGCGGTCATCGCTCCCCCGCGGACCTCGCCCGAGAGGTGTTTTCCCTCGTGGACGGGGCCTTCATGAGCATGAAGAAGGACGGCTTGGGCAACGTGGGCGGCCTGATCACCTGCGCCGACCCCGCCTGGGCCGAGGCCATCCGCGCCCGCCTGCTGATCAGCGAGGGGATCCCCTCGGCGGGGGGGCTAGCCGGCCGCGACCTGGAGTGCATGCGCGTCGCCCTCGAAGAGATGCTCGACGAGGCGCACCTGGCCTGGCGGGTCGCTGCCACCGGCCGCCTAGCGCAACGCTTGCTAGCAGGGGGGGTGCCGGTCCTGCAACCGGTGGGGGCCCACGCCGTGTACGTGGACGGCCGCGCCTTCTGCCCCCACCTGCCGGACGAGCAGTTTCCGGCGTGGTCGGTGTCCGCCGCCTACTACCTGGCCAGCGGCGTGCGCACCTGGGAGGCGGGCAACGTCACCTACGGTCGCTTGGACCCGGCTACCGGCCGCTGGAGCTGGCCGGCCTTCGACCTGGTGCGCCTGGCGCTGCCCCGGCGGGTGTACTTCGACGCCCATCTGGCTTACGCCGCCGATGCCCTCGTGGAGCTCTTCGCCCGTCGCCAGGAGATCCGCGGCCTGCGCTGCACGTACCGTCCCCCGGCGTTGCCCCAGTTCATCGCCCGCTTCGCCCCCGTGGGCGCCGACGATGTACTACCATGACCAGGGGGGAGACCATGCTCAAGAAGAAGCATTCGCCATCACCCAAGAGCGTACCCGCCTACCGCTCGCTGACCTGTCCCTACAACGGCCGGCAGGTGAGCTTTTGCCGCGGGCTATGCGCCCCTGTTGCGGGGGTGGGAGCGTGCGGACGGCTGGCGCCCCACGCCATGCGGGGTCGCACGCAGCTGGCCATTGCCCGGTACAGCGCGCTCTCCACCGGCTCTTAAGGCGGTTGCCAAGGGTGGCGACCAGGAGGGTGGCGTGAGGGGTTTGACCATCCTGCAGATCAAGGTCGTGCACACCATCATCTTCTGGGTGCTGTCCGGCTGCGTGCTCCTGGCGCTGTACAGCGGCGTGGCCGACCGCATCACCTTTTGGACGTGGCTTGCAGTGGTTCTGGTGGGGGTGGAGAGTGTGGTGCTGGCGGTCTCGGGGTGGGTTTGTCCGCTCACACGGCTGGCCGAGCGCCAGGGCGCCCAGCGCGGTTCCGTGGCCGATATCTTCCTGCCCAAGGTCTTGGCCGACCGCATCTTCCCGGTGTGCGGCACGCTCTACGGGGTGGCTGTGGCGCTGCTCCTTTGGCGGCTGGTGCGCTGAGGGAGGTACGCCGCTCCCCCGTTGCCCTAAGTGCTCACCTTCCACGGGCGCCAGCGGCGGGCGCCGCCCAGCGATGCTCAAGGGGCCTGCGGCACGACGTAGAAAAGCACGGCGAAGAAGTGCAGCGTGCTGCCGGCGAGGACGAAGCCGTGCCAAATGGCGTGGTGATACGGCAGCCGTTTCCAGGCGTAGAAGGCGACGCCCAAGGTGTACACCACTCCCCCGGCGATGAGCAGTACCAGCCCGCCCAGCCCTACCGCCCGGCCGAGGGGGCGGGCGGCGATCAGCACCAGCCACCCCATCACCACGTAAAACGCCACCGACAGCACGCGCAGGCGGCCGATCAGCGTCGCCTTGAAAACGATCCCCGCCACCGCCATCCCCCACACCACCCCAAACAACGTCCACCCCCACGGGCCGCGCAGGTTGACCAGCGTGAAGGGGGTATAGGTTCCAGCGATGAGCAGGTATATGGCGGCGTGGTCGAGCACGCGCAGGACCTTCTTGGCGCGCTGGAAGGTGCCGGGAATGGCGTGGTAGACGGTGCTGGCGGTGTAGGCGAGCACCAGAGTGGCGCCGAAGATGCTGCACCCTACGATGTGCCAGGCGTCGCCGCGCAGCGCCGCAAAGGCCACCAGCACCGCCAGGCCGGCGATGGACAGCAGGACGCCGATGCCATGGGTAACGCTGTGGGCGATCTCTTCCCCGAGGGTATAGATCGGGATGGCAGGGTTGCTTTTCTCCGGCACGGTCGTTGCCCTGTCAAGGTGACCCCAAGACGCCGCGCGCCCGCAGCAGTTCCAGCACTCGGTCCACCGGCAACGCGTCGACTGTATGCCCGCCGCGGCCGGTGACCGGGGTTGCGGCGAACAAGGAGTTGAGCACCGCCTCTTCGGTGGCTTCGATCACCGCCAGGAACAGGGGTGAGAGGGCATCTTCCCCCACCAGTGGGGCGCTTTCCACCGCGCGGGCGCCGTGGCGGCGCCGCACCTCGCGGTGAGCGGAGAAGGCGATGGCGTAGTCGCCGCTGCCCCCCGAGGCGAAGGACCCCACCCGCGCCAATCCGAACGGCGCGCGCGCCGCCAGTCGCTGCAGCTGGCGAGCGTCTAAGGGGGCGTCAGTGGCGATGACCATAACGCACGAGCCTCCGCTATCACCGGCCAGCACCTGCCGGAAGCTGTAGCGGCCGAGCAGCTGTCCCACCGGTACGCCAGCGATGGTTAGGGCGCCGCCGAAGTTGGTCTGCACCAACACCCCCACCGTAAAGCCGCCCAGGGCAGCGGGTAGGCGGCGAGAAGCGCTGCCGATCCCGCCCTTCCACCCCAGGCAGGTGGTACCGGTGCCAGCGCCCACCGAACCTTCGGCCACCGGGCCCACCGCCGCCGCCGCCAGGGCTCGCCGCACTTCTGCCCGCCCCACCGGGCGCCGTCGGATGTCGGAGAGGGCGCCGTCGTTGCACTCCCCCACCACCGGATTAACCGACGTCACGTGCTCGTTGCCGGGTTGCTCCAAAACCCATTCAGCGACGGCGTCGGCGACCCGCCACACGGACAGCGTGCCGGTGAGGGCGATGGGGGTTTCCACCACCCCCAGCTCCTGCACCTGGCTCAAGCCGGTGAGCTTGCCGAAACCGTTGAACACCGCCACGGCAGCGGGCACCTTTTCCTGGAACAGGTTGCCGCCGTGGGGGAGGACCACGGTGACGCCGGTGCGTAAGTCTTCCCCCTCCACCACCGTGGCGTGACCCACCCGTACGCCATCCACGTCGGTGATAGCGTTCAGCGGCCCCGGTGGCAAAATGCCGGTGACCACGCCCAGCTGGCGCGGGCGCGGGTTGGCGGCGACGGCAACCCCACCGGCCAGCAGCAGAGGGATGAGAAGGCGCAGCATGGCGACCTCCGGTGCCCACGCATTGTAGTCCCAGCGCCGGGGAGGGTCTGATCTCGAGGTCAGCCATACTTGGATAGGGGTACTATGACGGGGTGAACATGTTGCCCCAGCGCGCCGGCCTCCGCCGCAACGGGAGCATCAGCGTGCTGGAGAGCGGCGTTCGGCTGGTTCGCCGCCAGTGGCGCCGGGCGATGGTCGCCCTGCGCCCGCCCCGCGTTCGCTTCGTGTACGACCCGATGTACGACCGCCACCTCTGGGGCGTGCCGCTGGACCCGCTGCGGGCTGACCGCATCCTGGCCTTTTTGGCCGAGGAGGGGCTGGTCTCCCAGGAGGAGATTTCTACCCCCCGGCCGGCGGCCATGAAGAATCTTCTGCTGGCCCACACTCCGGAGTACGTGGAGACGCTGCAGCGCGCTACCACTCTCACCTCGATCCTGGGCACGCCAGTGGGCGAGGAGGAGCGGGAGCGCATCCTGGACCTGCAGCGCCTAATGGTGGGAGGGACCATCCAGGCGACGCGCATCGCCCTCGCGTCGGGCAACGTCGGCGTCAACCTCGGTGGGGGGTTCCACCACGCACTCGCCGACCGTGGCATGGGGTTCTGCATCTTTAACGACATCGTTGTGGCGGTTCGCAGGCTTCGCCGGCGCGGTTTTGCGGGACGGGTCCTGGTGGTGGACCTGGATCTTCACGACGGCAACGGCACCCGCGCCGCCTTCGCCAGCGATCCCACCGTTCACACCTTCTCCATCCATAACGACCACTGGGGTGACACCGACGCGGTGGAATCCACAAGCATCGCATTGGGCGCCGGTGTCGGCGACGATGCGTACCTCAGTACCCTGCTGAAGACCCTGCCGCCCCTGGTGGAGCGCTTCGCTCCGGCCTTGATCATCTTCATCGCCGGGTGCGACGTGGCCACCGATGACGCTCTTGGGAACTGGCGCATGAGCGCCGACGGGGTTATCGCCCGGGACCGCCTGGTCGCCGAGCTAGCCTTTGGGCGGCGCGTGCCCTTGGTGGTGCTGCTGGGCGGCGGCTACGGCGACGAAGCGTGGCGCTACTCGGCGCGTTTCTTCGCCTGGCTGTTGGCCCGCCGCACCATCGAACCCCCTGACAACGAGGAGCTGACCCTCCTCCGGTTCCGCCAGATCAAAGCGAGGCTGGATCCCCTCGCCCTCACCTCCACCGCCGCCAACGGCGACTGGGGTCTCACCGAGGAGGACCTGGTGGGCATTGTGCCCGGGGTGCCGCGCCAGACCCGCTTTCTCAACTACTACTCCAAGGTCGGGGTGGAGTTGATGCTGGAGCGCTTCGGCATCTTCCACCTGTTGCGGGCCAAGGGGTTCACCTCTCCCACCTTGCAGTTGGATCTGGACCACCCCCTGGGCCAGACCCTACGGGTGTACAACGGTGGTCCCGGCGGCGAGTTGCTCATGGAAACCCGCGTCAACCGTTCGGTGCGCGCCGTGCCCGACATGGAGGTGTTGGTCGTCGAGTGGTTACTTCTGCAAAACCCCCGCTCTGCCTTTCCCGCCCATCGCCCTCCCTTGCCGGGCCAACAGCACCCCGGCCTCGGCATCCTCACCGAGGTGTTCGGCTGGCTTGTGGTCATGTGCGAGAGCCTGCAGCTGGACGGTATCTTTGTGCACCCCAGTCACTTTCATATCGCCGCAGTGAGCCGCAAGCACCTCCGCTTCCTCCACCCGGAGCACGAGGCGTTGTTCCGTGCCCTCGCCGACGTCCTCGCCGGGGTGCCCCTGGCCACCGCGTCCCGCGCCCTGGAAACGGGGGAGGTTTGGGACGTGGAAAGTGGCCAGCCGGTTTTTTGGGGGGTTCACCCGATGGTGCTGCCGGTCTCGCCGCGACTACGCCAGCTGGTGGAAGGGGAGGCGTACGAGGAGCGCGTGGCGGCGGCGGGGCGCCGCCTAGAGTACCGGCCCGGCGGCAAGTCCGGCGCGATACACTGACGGCCATGGTCATTCGCATCGCGCTGGTGCAACAGGAGGCCGACAAGGACCGCCGGGTCAACACCGAGCGCGGCTTGGCGGCGGTGCGCGAGGCGGCGGGGCGGGGGGCCCGCCTGGTGGTCTTCCCCGAACTGGCGTTCATGCCCTTCTTTCCGCAGCGGCCGGCGGGGGGACCACCACCCCTGGAGCTGGCGGAAGAGGTACCGGGGCCGACCACCGAGGCCTTCTCCTGGCTGGCGAGGGAGTTGGGCGTGGTGGTCGTGCTCAACCTCTATGAACGCGCTGGCGACCGCGCCTTCGACTCCTCTCCGGTGATCGACGCCGATGGCCGGCTGCTGGGGGTGACACGCATGCTTCACATCGCCGACATGCCGGCGTTTCACGAGCAGGGGTACTACGCTCCCGGCGATCGCGGCATGCCGGTGTACGCCACCGCGGCTGGTCGCCTAGGCGTGGCCATTTGCTACGACCGCCACTTCCCCGAGGTCATGCGTGCCCTGGCGCTGCGCGGCGCCGAGCTGGTGGTGGTGCCCCAGGCCGGGTCCGTGGGTGAGTGGCCGGAGGGCCTCTTCGAGGCGGAGATGCGCGTCGCCGCCTTTCAAAACGGCTATTTCACTGCCCTCGCCAACCGCGTCGGTCGTGAGGAGCTGCTGGAGTTCGCCGGGGGTTCGTTCGTGTGCGACCCCCAAGGCCAGGTCATCGCCCGCGCCCCGGCCGGCGAGGGGTACATCCTTTACGCCGATTGCGACCTTGCCGCCGTGAGCAGCTCGCCGGCCCGCCGACTGTTCTTGCGCGACCGCCGCCCCGAGCTGGTGCCAACTCTGCTGCGCCTCGACGAATAGTATGCGGATCTCACCGGCCGTACACGGTGATCACCGCCGGCGCGGAGCGCAGCGGACCGGTCTGCGCTTCGATGCGGTGCACCCCCGGCTGGAGCACCCACGGGGTGCTAAAGGGGGCACCTACCGTGGCGACCGCTCGCCCGTTCACCAACCAGGTAACCTCGTCGACCGGTGAAGGCACGGCGCAGCGCAAGAGCAAAGTCTGATAAGCGCGGGGAAGTTCCGGTGACAGCACGAAAGCGTCGCCGTGGGCCGGCGACAGGATGCGCGGCCGGGGATCGCCGCTCCATGTGGCCAGATGAGCTTCCCCAGCCGGCCTCCGCTCGTCCACCAAGCCGGCCTCCACCGCCCAGCCGAAAAACGGCGCCGGCCAACGCACGACCGCACCACCGTCCGCAGTCCTCTGGTGCCAATCGCAGGCGGGCCGCGGCGGGGCGTCCCGGTGCAGGAGCTCATCCACCGTGGCCGGGCAGGCGGCGGTGGGCCGCAACCCGGAGATGGCGCAGACCCGGGACCGCACCAGGGTGGGCGGTGGTGGCGGCAGCGTCTCGGCGCCGCTGAGATCCTCGCCGGGGTGAGCCAGCTCGGCCCACGCCAGCATCACCTGGCGCCAGACGGCCCCCGCCCCACTCACCCCCGAGAGGTTGCCCATGGGCGAGCGGTGGAAGTCGCCGCACCACACCCCCACCACCACCTCGCCGGTGCCGCCGACGCACCAGTTATCGCGAAACCCCTCGCTGGTGCCGGTCTTCACGGCCGCGGCGAAGGGCAAGCGCAGCACGCTCCACTCGCCGAAGGCGAAGGCGCGCGCCTGGGGATCGGCGAGGATGTCCACCACCTGCGCCGCCGCCTCAGGGGTGCACACCGGCCGGGGCTCGGCGTGGGGCGGGGTGGCGAGGATGCCACCGTCCGTGCCCTCCAACCGCCGCCAAGCGCGGGCAGGGCGCCACTGGCCGCCGCGCAGCAGCGCCGCGTAGGCGTTGGTCAGCTCATCCAGACGTACCTCGCCAGCCCCCAGGGTGAGCCCCAACCCGTAGGCCTCGGCGCTGCCACGCAAGGTGGAGATGCCGGCGCGCCGGAGGAGGTCCAGGAGCACCTCCGGGCCGACGGCGGCCAGCAGCCGCACCGCCGGCACGTTGACCGAACAGCCGAGGGCTTCCCGGGCCCGCAGCGGGCCGCGAAAGCGCCCGTCGTAGTTGCGCGGCGTCCAGGTACCGTCACGCCACGGAAACACCGCTGGCAGGTCGGCGAGCATATCGGCGGGACTCCAACCCCTCTCGAAGGCCGCCGCGTAGGTGAACGGCTTTAGAGCGGAGCCCGGCTGCCGGGGGAGGCGAGTCCCATCCAGCTGACCGCCCGGCGCCTTGTAGAACCCTCCGGAGCCCTCCAGCGCCAGCCATTCCCCCCGGCCCACGTCCAGCACCGCCACCGCCAGATGCCGCACCCCGTGCTTCCCCAGCTGCGCCAACGCGCGCTCCACGATCACTTCCACGCGGCGCTGCAGCTCTCCATCCAAGGTCGTCACCAGGCGGCGGGCCTCACCCACAGGACGGGCTTCGGCCAGCGCCCGCGCCACGAAGTGGGGCGCCCGCCACTCCAGCGGCCGCGCCGCCAACACCAGCGGTTCCGCCACCGCGGCGCGGTAGCTGGACTCCGCCAACCACCCATGCTGGTGCATGCGCGCCAGCACGGCGTTGCGGTGCGCCAGCAGGCGGTCGCCGGCGGCCCATGGATTCAGCCGCGACGGCGCCCGCGGGATCACCGCCAACAGCGCCGCCTCGGCGGGAGAGAGGTGGCGCAGCGGCTTGCCCAAGTAGACCAACGCCCCTGCCCCATACCCCACGGCGCGGTTGCCCATGGGTACGCGGGACAGATAGGCGGCGAGGATCTCCCGCTTGGACAGGGAGAGCTCCAGGCGCAACGCCAGCCGCACCTGGGCCGCCTTGGCGGCCCAGCTGCGCGGCCGCGGCTGCAGTAACCTGGCCAGCTGCATGGTGATGGTGGAGGCGCCCGAGACCACGCGCCCGGCCAGCAGGTTCTGTTTCAGCGCCCGTACCACCGCCACCGGGTCGATCCCCGGGTGGAAGAAGAAGTGCCGATCTTCTGCCGCCAGGACGGCAGCGAGCAGATACGGCGGCACCTCATCCGGCGCCACCGGGATGGCCCGCGTCCCCCCCGGGGCGCAGCCCAGGCGCAGCCGCTGGCCGTGACGGTCCACCACCTCCAGCGCTGCCGGCGGGTAGGAGGCCAGCAGGGGGGCGGGGTCGGGTGCAGTGGCGATCCAAGCCACCCAGAGCCCGCCGAGGCCCGCCACGGTCCCCATCACCCAGCGCATCGCCCATCGTCGCCGCGCCCCCGGCGCCCCAGCCTTCACCGCACCTCCTTAGCGGGGCGCCGCAAGCACTTGCAACTCGCCCCCGGGGGAGGTGCCGAAGATCTCCGGGGCGTACATTTCCTCGGCGCGCGCCGGGGCGAAGGCGAAACGGCCGGGAGTAGTGGCGCGGCACGGCACCACCAACCGCGTCGTCCCCGGCGCCAGGGTGGTGGCGAACAGCAGCACACGATCATCCCGGCGTTCCACGTGGTCGAAGCCGGGTCGCCACCACGGTGGTTCGCTGTCCTCCAGCGGCGCTGCCCGCCGCAGGTGGCGCGCAGTGGTGGCCAGCTCGGGGTCGAGCGGCTCCAGGCCGCCTGGGAGAGGTACTTCCACCGCCACAAAGCGGCGTACCGCCGGCGCCTCCACCTCCACTACCAGGTCCACCTCCTCCCCGGCTTGCACCTTTTCCACAGCTTCCCCGCCGGCACCCACGAGGCGCCGGGCCACCGCCAACCCTTGCTGGAGCGCCGGGCGGTCGGCGCGGCGTGAGGCCAGCGCCAGTGTCGCTGAGGCGTGGGCCGTGCCCACCCCCGCGAACTTCACCTCCAGGGGCAGCCGGCGCCCCAAGCGCTCCCCCTGGGCCAGCAACGAGGTCATGGAGACGGTCGTCTCGGCGGTGTCCTGGGGCGGGGCGGCCAGCTCGCCGCGCAGGACCTCCTGCCCAGCCAGAGTGGCCGAGACAGTCCCCCGGGCCGGCTGCCCTTCCCGTCGTTGGCGGTAGGTGGCCAGGGCTTGCAGAGCCCAGGCCACCTCCTGGGTGGTGCGCCCGTCGCCCCGGGTGAGTCTCTCGACGAGCCCTCTGGCCAGCCGATCGGCCAGCTCACCGCCCGACCCCTCCGCCAGCTCCGCCATCAGTGCCGCGGCGTCGCCCCGCCCAACGCCCCAGAACACCTCCCATCCCCAGGTCGGCGCCGGCTCTTGGAGGTGCGCGGCGCGCGCCTCCACCGCCAACAGGTTGCGGACCTCCTGCAGCAACTGGCTGGCACGGGGATCGGCGGGGTTGACGGCGCGCATGGCCGCTGCCAGCACCGCCCGACCCCAGCCGCTACCCGCCCCTCGACGTTGGTCCATCAGCCCTTGGAAGTAGGCGGGCTCTGCTTTCCCCACGGCCACGAGAGCGTGGGCCGCCAGCACGCCCGTGCTCCAGGACGGGCCCTGGGCGGCGGGTGCAGCGCGTAGCAGCCGCGACAAATACGCGGCTCCCCGCGCCACCACCGCCTCGTCCACCGCCGTCCCGGCGCGCCGCGCCGCGGCCAACGCCCACAGCACGTGGGCCGACACCGCCGGGTGGCTCACCCCACCCCCTGGCCACAGGGCAAAGCCCCCGTCGCCTTGCTGACAGGCGGTCAGGCGGGCCACGGCTTTCTCCAGGAAAGCCGGCAGCGGCCGCCCCTCCTCGCCCACGGCCGCCGGCCCGATGCCCAACCGCTGCGCCGCGGTGAGCCCCAGCACTTGCGAGGCCACCTGCTCGGCGCAGGCGTAGGGGTAGGTGGCCAGCCAGACAGCACTGGGGTGCAGGCCCCCCAGCGGGGAGGCACTCACCCGCACGGTGAGGCCGCCGGTGCCCGGGAACACGTCACCCGCCGCCGGCACCTCAACGGTCTGCAGGGCGGTACCGTCCACGGTGAAGAACGTCGCCGTGGTCTCGGCCGGCAGGATCGGCTGCACCGCCAGCCTCACCTCCATCCGGTCGGTCTCGCCCCCGGAGGCGGTGGCCGAGAAACGTAGCAGTGCGGTCCCCGGCCCCAGGGCGCGCACTCCGAACCCCACCTCTGCGGAGCCGCCGGCGGCGACCCTCGCCACCCGGGTTTCCCCGCCCCGCACCTGCACCGCTGAGCCGGGCTCAAGCTGCAGCGTCACCTCCACCTCCTGGGCGGTGCGGGTGCGGTTGCGCACCACGACGCTGGCCCGCGCCTCGTCCCCGGGGCGTAAGAATCGCGGCACCGCCGGCTCCAGGCCCAAGGGCTTGGTGGCCAGCACTTCGGCTTCGCCGACGCCAAACTCTTCCGCCCCGGCCAGGGCCACCGCCATGATGCGGTAGGTGGTGAGGGAGTCGGGCAGCGCAAAGGCGAGCGTCGTCCGACCTCGCTCATCGGTGACCAGGTCACCCCGCCACAGGGCTACCGGCCGAAAGTCGCGGCGCACCTCAAGTCCCACCGACTCCCGCCCCCCCCCGCCGCCGGCCGCATCCGCCTTGGTGCCGTAGGAGCGCCGACCCACCAGGCTGCTGCGGGTGTCGAGGGTCCCCACCCCGAGGCCGCGGCGGGCGAAGAACACCTCCACCAGGTCGGGGGGCCGGTACGAGGTCAGCTCCAGTACCCCCGCGTCCACCGCCCACAGGGTCACCGAGGCGCGCCGCGGCGCGCCGCCCGCCGCCGTGACCGTCACCTCTACGGCCGCCTCCTGTCCCGGCCGGTACTCCGGTTTGGCGGGCCTGACCGTTACCTGTAGCCGTCGATCCCGCGCTGGAACCTTGATCTCGCACACACCGACGCGGTAAGCCGGCCGGCCGGGGTCGATCCGCTCCGGGTCCGCCGCGGCGTCCATGCGCCCCCGCAGCATCACCACCGAGATGAAAATATTGGGCGCGTACTGGGCGCGGATCGGCACCTCCACCACTGGCATCGAGCCCTCCAGCTCCACCAGGCGCGCCTCCACGACGCCGGCGCGCTCCACCGTCACCAACCCGGTGGCGCGGGGCCACGGCGATTTGACGAGAATTCGCGCCGTCTCCCCCGGCGCCACCCTATCGGCCTCGGGCACCAGCTCCAGCAGGTTTTCCCGGTCCAGCCGCCACGGCGTGTACCCCGGCCCCAACAGGTAGAACCAAGTCCCGGCCAGCAGGCGGTTGCCTCGGCGGTCTCGCCCCTCCACGATGAGGGCGTACTCCCCCCCGCCCTCGGCGGCCAACACCGTGCCCACGGGCTCCTCCGCCGTCCTGAGGGTTGCGGTTGCCACCGGCGTATCCACCGGCCGAGATTCGAACACGTAGCGGCCGGAGACCTCCCGCCGCCGCACCGACTCCCAGTGCCGCCGCACCAGCTGGACGGTCAGCTGTACGCCGGGCACCGGCTCGCCGGCGGCGGTGACGGCCACCACCTCGGCGCGCACCCCCTTGGCGGCTTCACCGAAGGTGGGAGGCCTCCTAACGCCGACGAAAAACTCGCCGGGGAGAATGTCCACGGCCGCGCGAGCGGCGGCGCGCTGCCGGTCCACGTCCTCCACCTCCACTTCCACCTCGGCACGCACCGGCCACGAGGCCAAACTGGCGGTGCGCTCTAACCGGAGCGTGGCGGCCCCCCCTGCGTCCAGCGTACCGCTGCCCTGGGCGAGCAACTCGTTGGGGCGTTCCTCCTCCTCCCCGCCCGGGGCCAGGGGCAGGACCTCGAACTCCTCCCAGCGGCGCCCCGCCGGGCGGCTCGAGGCTCGCTCCCCGCGCACCACGTAGCGCAACGGCGCCCCCGCCATGGCACCCCCCGCCAGCAGCGCGCCCTGCACCGTCGCCGTCAGCGCATCGCCGGCCACCAGCTGGGCGGCGGCGGGCTGCACCACCACGCGCATCTTGGGTCGGCGGAACTCGGCGACCCACAGCGAGCCGCTCACCGTCCAGCTGCCGGTGGGGCGGCGCGCCTCCCGGTCGTAGGCGTCGGTGAGTAGCGCCGACCACTCCCCCAGCGCCGCCGCCGCGGGCACCGCGAGCGCGATTTCCGCCGCTCCCCACTGATCCAGGGGGGCCTCCCTCACGTGGACGTCGTCGCCTCGCGAATCGCGCACGACGAAAACGGCGGTCCGCGTCTCAGGGGGACGCAGTGACAGCTCGTCCTGGTGGCGGACCACCGCCTTCAGGTGGACCGTCTCGCCCGGCCGCACCACGCCGCGGTCGGCCCACACGGTGCCGGTCACCGGCGGCCTTTCTTCCCAGTCCACCGGCAGGTTGAACTCCCAGCCGCGGTGCCCCGCGTACCAAGCGGTGCGGGCGTAGGTCCAATCCTTGCCGACGCTGGCGATGACCACGCCGCCCTCCTCGCGGGATACCGCCGCCGGGACCCGGGCTAAACCATCGGCATCGGTCTCGCCCGTCCACACCACCTGGTTGGTGCGCGAGCGCACCTCAACGGTGGCTCCGGGCACCGGTGCGGCGTCGGCGAGGCGCGTGACCCAGACCAGCGCCCCCTGGTGGCGGGAGTTCTTCACCGTGAGTCCGAGGGAGGTGACTTGGGAGATGGCGAAGCGCGGCCGGCGCAGCTCCTGGGCGTCCTCCTCGTTGTACTCACTCCCCTCCACCACCGCCGCCACCTGCACCCGCGTTAGCACCACGCCGGGAGCACCAGCCAGTGCTGCATCGAGGTCCACCGGCGTGAGCAGGGAGCGATCCGGGGAAGCGCTGATGGGGATCTCCTTGCCAGCGGGCAGCGGCAGCGCGCCGCGATCGTTCAACGCGGCAACGATTTCGTGTTGGGCCAGCAAGCGGTGACCAAGGTTCACCCGGGTCACGTTGCGGGTGCGCAGCGGGATGACGTGGGGACCCTCCCACTCCACTACTCCGTCCCCCTCGACCAGATAGGCGAGGGGCGTGCGGCGCCCGGTGCGCACCGTGGCGCACCACGGGAACCCCAGCTCGCGGCCCGCCGCGTCGTGGGCCGTCTCGTCCACGCACACCTGGTAGCTGGCACCGCCCGCCAACCCCAAATCCCCCAGCCTGAGCAACCGGTTTTCCCAGTCCCAGTACCAGGACTCCCGGGAAACCGCCGCCCGTTGCCACCTCTCCTCCCCCTCGCGGCGCAGTTGCACCTTGCCCGTTAAATCACGCCAGGTCACGGGCGAAGAAAACAGGAGAGCGATCTCTTCTGGGTCAAATGCCTCCCCCACCTCAGCCCGCGGTCCGGAAAAGCTTAGTGGTGCAAAGGGGGCCGCGGTGAGGAAGTGGCCACCTCCCTCCCCCCCAGCCAGCGGACCCTCCAAACTGGCCACCCCCGGGGCGATGGCCACCTCCACCCGGGCCGCTGCCGGCCAGCACCCCCCGGGTGGCTCCACCAGGAAGGCGCGCTGGGGGTCCGCAGGCCAGGGGCGCAGGGTGAAAGGGGAAACCCGGGCCGGTGGGCCTTCCGCGGCGAGGAGAAAGCGTTCCCACGCAGCGCGCTGGGGAGGCGTCAGCGCTGCCACGGCGCTGGCGTTTAAGAGCGCTTCGGCGTTAGGCACCGGCGCAGGCGCCAGTCGCACCGTCAACCGCTCCAGGAGCGACGTCGCCTCCACCGGCTGGTTGAACACCACCAGTACCACTGGGCTGATCTCCGGTTCGTCCCCCGCCCAACCGCTGAAACCCTTGAGAAGGTTTTCCACCGTGTCTTCCAGGCGGTCGGCCGGCACCGCCACCACCGTGGCGTGTGGGGGAGGCGTCTCGAAGGTAAAGCGGAAGGGACGCGTCAAGCTCTCCCCCGATACTGCCGTCAGACCCGTTCCCACCGTCACCTGGTAGCGGGTAGCCAAGGGCAAGGGCGCCAACGGTTCGCCCACCAGCTCCGCCGCACCCGCCCAGCGCCAACGCGCCGGCAACGGCGGCGAGATGTGGAGCCACGGCGGCGCCGTGGCGGCAGGCTCCACCTGGGCGAGCGGTACCACGGCGGCGGAAAAAACGATCTGGATGCGTCCCAGCTCGCCGCCGGTCAGAGCCCCCTGCGGGGCGGCGCTCACCACCTCCAGGGCCGCGGCCGCCGGCGCTGCCCCCGCCAGAAGCGCAGCCAAAGCCATGCCTTTCACAGAGGTGCTGGTTCTCATGCAGTTTCCCCCATGCGTCCTGACGATACTAGCGCATGCCTCGAACCACCGCAGGGAGGTGCGAGGATTCGCCGCCTCGAGGGGGGCTCCACAGCTCCCACCGGAACGTCCGACGGGATGCGATAAGGTCACAAGTGCTCGTTGTGCGATGAAGATGTGCGCCGAGCCCAGCACGTGACCCACAAAGAATGCTATGCCCCGTCTCGGCAGTGCTGGAAGGTTCGGCGTTTCAGGAGCTTCGCTAGCGCCCCTGGTTGGGGGTACAGCGCGGCGCGGAGCTACCTCGGTCTGCACAGCCCCTGCTGTTGGGCGCTAGAGGCTGTCCTGCTGGGTTACGAAGGGAGCTTGATCCGCGACGTGGGACGACTGGAGGGGGTCGGTCAGACTTCCAGAAGGACGATGGCGGTTTGCAGGGCCAGGAACGGGGGTACGGTGCGGTCGCTGCCCCGCAAGGAGGTGCGTGCCAGCTGCAGCCAGGGCAGCACCCCGTCGGGGAGAGGGGCCTGGCCTTGGGCGGGGTCGGCGCAGGCGGCGATGGTGGCCTCCAAGACGGCCAGCGCCTGCACGGTATCGCCCGCTTGGACCAGCTCCAGGGTTTGCCGCAGACGGCGGAGGACGCCGGGGTCGCTCATCGTCGGTACAAACGATAGCGCGCCGGCGAAAAAACCGATCCCCGTGGACGAGAGCAATGGCGCCGGCAGCATGGGCGGTGTGGTTTGGCTACCATGGGGCCAGTTGGGGAGTCGACGGAGGGAGGCGGCAGGCATCATGCCCAGCGAGCACGTGCGGTTTCCGGGCGGCTTCGGCGACCAGCTGGCGGCGCGGGTGGATCTGCCCGAAGGGGAGGCGCTGGGGTATGCGCTGTTCGCCCACTGCTTCACCTGCGGGAAGGACTTGCGCGCCGCGGGGTGGATTTGCCGCACCTTGGCCGAGCACGGCATCGGGGTGCTGCGCTTCGATTTCACGGGTATCGGCGAGAGCGGCGGGGATTTTGCGGCGACCACGTTTTCCTCCCATCTCGAGGACCTGCGGGCGGCCATTCGCTTCATGATCGCTGCGGGGCGGCCGCCAAGGTTGCTGGTGGGGCACAGTTTGGGCGGCGCGGCGGTGCTGGCGGTGGGGGGCGAGTTTGCCCACGTGCGGGCGGTGGCCACCATCGCCGCGCCGGGGGACACGTCCCACTTCAAGGAGAAGCTGCTGGCGGCGGTACCCCAGTTGGCCTGGGAGGAGGAGGCGGAGATCACCCTGGGGGGGCGGCGCCATCGCATTCGGCGCGATCTCATCGAGGATCTCGACCGTCACCCGCTAGGGGAGCGCATCGCTGCCCTGGGCAAGCCGCTTTTGGTTCTGCACTCGCCTGCCGATGGCACGGTGGCCTGGAGCGAGGCGGAGCGCATCGCGGCCGCGGCGCGGCAGCCCAAGAGTCTGGTGTCGTTGGACCGGGCCGACCACCTGTTGATGGCCGATGAGCGGGACGCCCGTTGGGTGGGGCATCTGTTGGCCGCCTGGGCGTGGCGCTACTTGGTGGCCTAGGTGAGGAGGAGTCAATGAAGTCGATGCTCTTCACGCCGTTGACCTTGCGCGGCGTTACGCTGCGCAACCGCATCGTGCTATCGCCCATGTGCCAGTACTCGGCCCAGGAGGGGCAGGCCAGTGACTGGCACCTGGTGCACCTCGGGGCGCGCGCTGCCGGCGGGGCTGGTTTGGTGTTCACGGAGGCGTGCGCGGTCTCCCCCCAAGGGCGCATCTCTCCGGCCGATTTGGGTATCTGGGACGACAGCCATATCCCGGCCTTGGCCCGCCTGACGGCGTTCATCCGCGCCCAGGGGGCGGTAGCCGGAATCCAGCTGGCCCACGCCGGTCGTAAGGCGTCGACCCAGGTGCCGTGGCGCGGCGGCCGCCCGCTGACCCCGGCGGAGGGTGGGTGGGAGCCGGTGGGACCTACGGCAGTCCCCTTCGACCAGGGGTACCCCGTCCCCCGCGTCGCTTCTGCCGCGGAGCTGGAGGGGATCGTGGAAGCCTTCGCGGCGGCGGCGGCGCGCGCCTGCGAGGCGGGCTTTCAGGTGGTGGAAATCCACGCCGCCCACGGCTATCTGGTCCATTCCTTCCTGTCGCCCCTCACCAACCGGCGCAGCGACGCCTGGGGCGACGGCTTCAACGGGCGGCTACGCCTACTGGCCCAAATTGTTCAGGAGGTGCGGGGTCGGTGGCCAGCGGAGCTTCCTCTGTTCGTGCGCGTGTCCGCCAGCGACTGGGTGGAGGGAGGGTGGAGCGCCGATGACACGGTGGCGCTGGCCCGCTCTCTGGCGCCCCTGGGGGTGGATCTGGTGGACTGTTCCTCGGGCGGGTTGCTACCCGGCGTGACCATTCCGGCCGCCCCTGGCTACCAGGTGCCCTTCGCCGAGCGGGTTCGGCGGGAAGCGCAAGTAGCCGCGGGGGCGGTGGGTCTGATTACCGAGCCGGTCCAGGCCGAAGCGATCGTCAGTGAGGGGCGCGCCGATTTAGTGTTTTTGGGCCGGCAGTTGTTGCGCGAACCCTCGTGGCCACTGCGGGCGGCGCGGGAGTTGGGGGTGGAAGGGCCGTGGCCGGTGCAGTACCTGCGGGCGCGGTAGCCGTTACGGGAGGTGTGCGATGCTGCGACGAGTGTTCCTTCTTGCGGTGCTCTTGGGCACGGCGTGGCCGGCGGCGGCGCCAGCGGCTGCCGACCTCGACGAGGCCACGGTCACGCGGCTGGCCTCGCTGGCGTTGGCCTGTGTGCACCGGGAGTACCCCAACAAGATCGCCCACGTGCTGGACAGCGACGAGGACGTACGGCCGCCGCGCCAGCTTACCCCGGCCTTCTACGGGTGTTTCGACTGGCATTCGGCGGTGCACGGGCACTGGATGCTGGCGAGACTCGCCAGACTGTATCCCCACTTGGAGGTGACGGGGCGGGCGCGGGCGGCGCTGGCGCGCAGTTTGACGGCCGACAACGTGGCCGGCGAGGTGCGCTACCTGGAGCGCAAGGGCCGCGAGAGCTTCGAGCGCCCGTACGGTATGGCGTGGCTGTTGCAGCTGGCAGCCGAGGTGCGCCAGTGGGAGGACGCCGACGCCCAGCGCTGGGCCGCCGCTGTGCGCCCGTTGGAGGAGCTGGTGGTGGCGCGCCTGAAGGCGTGGCTACCCAAGCTTTCCCACCCCATCCGCACCGGCGAGCATTCTCAAACCGCCTTCGCCTTCGGCCTTATCACCGACTACGCACGCATCGCTGGGGACGCCGAGTTGGAAGCTCTGGTGCGCCAGCGCAGCCACGCCTTTCACTTCCACGATCGCCACTGCCCGCTGCTCACCCTGGAGCCTTCGGGGCAGGACTTTCTCTCCCCATGCCTGGCGGTGGCCGATCTGGCGCGCCGCTTCATGCCCCCGGCGCGCTTTGCCGCCTGGCTGGGCGGCTTCCTGCCGGACCTGCCCCTGGACGGCGCGGCGGAGTGGCTGCCGGTGGCGGTGGTCACCGACCCCACCGATGGCAAGTTGGCTCACCTGGACGGGTTGAACCTCTCCCGCGCCTGGATGCTGGAGGGCATCGCCGCCGGCCTGCCCGTCGACGACCCTCGCCTTCCCGCCCTGCGCGCCGCCGCTGCCGCCCACCGCGCCGACGGCTTGGCGTCGGTGACCGGTGAGCACTACGAGGGCGGCCACTGGCTAGCCAGCTTTGCCACGTACCTGGTGACCGGCCGCGGGCTGAGCGCGAGCGCTTCCAGCAGCAGGCCAAGTTCCACGGCCGGCGCCAGCGTACCCGCCCGGGAGGCGCCATGAGATTTTTGGCAGTGACTGGGGCGAGGAGCGCCGGCCCGGCGAGAGGAGTTTGGCGAAGGGGCGCGATGGCGGTAGAGTAACAGGGTGAGTACCGCTCGCCATCGCCTCCGCCAAGGGCTGCCCAGTGAGTTGTTGGCCGACGTGCTGGAGTGCCTGCCGGCGGGGCTCATCGTCGTGGACGAAAGTGGCCGCATCGTCTACTGCAACCCCATGGGCGACGCCATCCGCGAAGTGGGCGACCGGGTGGGGGAGCCAGTGGAGAGCTGCCACCCGGCGCGCACCCACGAGGCGGTCCGCCGGGTGTTCGCGGAGCTGGCGGGGCAGGATCCCCAAAAGCCGCACCCCATCGTGGTGGAGAGGCGCAATCGCTGGGAGATCACCTACTCCCGCATCACCGACCGGGAGGGGCGATTCCGGGGTGTGGCCTGGATGGCCCACGACATCACCCGCCAGAAGGAGCTGCAGCGCCGGCTTCTCCATCAGGAGCGCCTGGTGGGATTGGGCCGCATGGCGGCGCGGCTCGCCCACGACGTGAAAAACCCCCTCAACGTCATCTCCGGCGCCGTCCACAACCTGCGCGCCTCCTGCCCGGGGGGCGAGGTGGCCGAAATGCTTTCGCTCATCCACGAGCAAAGTCAGCGGCTGTCGGCCCTGCTGGATCGGCTGCGGGAACTCACCCGCCCGCTGACGCCGAGCATAACGCCCGTGGACGCGGGGGAGCTGGTGCGGCGCGCGGTGGAGGCGGCGCGCCGGTGCGGGAAGAACCATCTGCAGCTGAAGCTGGTCCCACCTTTGGGCACGGTGCTGGTGGACCCCCAGCTGGTGGAGCGCCTGCTCGCCAACGCTTTGGACAACGCCCTCCAAGCCACCGGGCGCGGCGGTACGGTGCGGGTGAGGGCAGGGCTTGATACGCAGGCCGACGGCGAGTGGCTGGTGATTGAGGTGGAGGACGATGGTCCCGGTTTTCCCCCGGAGGTGCTGGAGCACCTCTTCGAACCATTCGTCACCACCCGCCCCGACGGCACTGGCTTGGGGCTGGTGATCATGCGAGAGATCTGCGAACTCCACGGCGGCACCTTGGCGGTGGAGAACCTGCCAGGCGGGGGGGCGCGGGTCACCGCCCGCCTGTTGTCGCGATGAACGGGGAACCGCGCAAGGTCCTCCTGGTGGAGGACGAACCAGCGGCGGTCAAGGTGACTGCCAAGGCACTGGAGAGGAGCGGTTTCACTGTGCGGGGGGTGGGTGACGGGGCGGCGGCGCTGGCGGGCCTGGAGGAGTTCCGGCCGGATGTGGTGCTGGTGGACCACCTCCTGCCCGGTGGCCTGTCCGGCATGGAACTGCTGCGCTACCTGCAGCGTCGCTCCCCCGATCTGCCGGTCGTGCTAGTCACCGGCCACGGGGACGAGCGCCTCGCCGTGCAGGCCATGAAGCTGGGGGCGTTCACCTATCTGCCCAAGCCGCTGGACTTCGAGGAGCTGGCGCTGGTGCTGCGGCGGGCGGTGGAGCTTCACGACTTGCGCCGGGAGGCGCGGCGGGCGCGGCTGGCCAGGGTGACCGCCCAGCTGGTCGGTGACTCCCCGGCGATGGAGCGGATTCGTGAGCTCATCGCCGACGTGGCGCCGACGGCGGCGACGGTACTCATTCAGGGAGAGACCGGCTGCGGCAAGGAGCTGGTGGCGCGGGCCATTCACGCCGCCTCGCCCCGCGCCAAGGGACCGTTCGTGGCGGTCAACTGTGCGGCCATCCCGGAGACGTTGCTGGAGTCGGAACTGTTCGGCTTCGTGCGGGGGGCGTTTACCGGCGCCGAGGCGCGGCGCGACGGCAAGTTCGTCGCCGCCCATGGCGGCACGCTCTTTCTGGATGAAATCGGGGAGCTACCGGTAGGACTCCAGCCCAAGCTGCTGCGGGCGATCGAGGAGCGGGCGGTGACCCCGTTGGGGGCAGATGTGGTCCGGCCCGTCGACGTACGCTTGGTGGCCGCCTCCCATCGCGATCTGCGTGCCGAGATGGAGGCCGGACGCTTCCGAGCCGACCTGTTCTTTCGCTTGCACGTGGTGCCCATCGTCATCCCTCCCCTGCGCCAGCGGCGGCAGGACATCGCCGCCCTGGTGTACCACTTCCTCCCCAGGTTGGCGGCTCGCCATGGACGTCCGATCCGCGATCTGCCAGCGGAGGTCATGGAGTGGTTGCAGGCGCAGCCGTGGCCGGGCAACGTGCGGGAGCTGGAGAACACGCTGGAACGAATGGTGGTGTTATCGCGGGAGGGGGTGGTGAGGCTGCCCAGCGAGGGGGTGGCGGCCAGCTCCCTGGCGCCCTTTTATGCCGAAAAGCGGCGCCTGCTGGAGGCCTTCGAGCGGGACTACCTGTCCCGTGCCCTGGCGGTGTGCGGCGGGCACCTGGGTGCGGTGTCCCGCCTCACCGGTATCTCCCCCCGCCAGCTCTACAACTTGCTGCGCAGGTACGGGTTAGGTGCAGACAAGCGGCCCCCTGGCGCCGGCACTGTAGTGCCGCCCCCCAAAAAACCATAAACCTATTTTTTTCAATCACCTACGAATCGTTAGGAACAACTTCGGCAATGCTGTGCCGAATGGCAAGGCGAAGAGAATTCGGCGAACGCGACGTACGTCGTTGCCACGCAGCAGTTTGATTCTTCTTTCACGATTGGCACAGAGAATGCTTCCCCTGTCGCACCGGAGGGGGTATGGACTGGAGCAAGCCCACGGGCCGACGCGATCTCCTGGCCAACCTGGCGGTGGCGCTCACCGTCATTCCCGGTGTCGCCATCGCCGCTCGCTACGTCCTCGCCTACCTGGTGCCCAAGGGCCGCGTTCCCACCCGCGAGGTGATGTTGGCCCGCCTGGAGGCTCTGCCGGTGGGCCACAGTCGCGAGTTTCGCGGCGTGCTGGGCAACGACCTGCTGGTGGTGCGCCTGGGGGAAGGGGAGGTGCGCGCCTTCTCCATGATTTGCACCCATCTCGGTTGTCGGGTGCAGTGGGACCAGCAGGAGGGGAACTTTCTTTGCCCTTGCCACATGGGTCGTTTCGATACAACTGGGACGGTGATCGCCGGGCCACCGCCGACGCCCCTACCCTCGTACCCGGTGCGGCTGGAGCGCGACGCGGTGTACGTCACCGTGCCGGCGAAGGAGGTGTGAGGCGATGGCGGTGGCGAAGCCGCAACTGCCCGCCTGGGTGCGTTTTCTGCGCGAGCGGGTGCCGGTCAACATCGAGGTGTTCGAGGAGCTCTCCAAGGAACCCATCCCCCATCACATGAAGTCATGGTGGTACTGCCTGGGCGGCACCCCGATGCTGCTCTTCGCCATTCAGGTGGTCACCGGCATCTTGCTCACCTTTTACTACCGTCCCTCCCCGGAAGAGGCGTACGCCTCGGTCAAGATGATCAGTGAGGAGGTGCCCTTCGGCTGGTGGATCCGCTCCATGCACCACTGGGCGGCCAACCTCATGGTGGTGGCGGTGGGGCTGCACATGATCCGCGTCTTCTTCACCGGCGCCTACCGCAAGCCGCGGGAGCTGAACTGGATGGTCGGGGTGGGACTGCTGCTCACCACCCTGGGTTTCGCCTTCACCGGGTACGCGCTGGTGTACGACCAGCTCTCCTACTGGGCCGCCACGGTAGGCACCAACATTGCTGGCCAGACCCCCCTGATCGGCGCCTGGGTGGCCGACTTGCTGCGCGGCGGCGCCGACGTCAACCCCACCACCTTGACCCGCTTCTTTGTCTTTCACGTCGGCGCGATGCCGACACTGTTTTTGATCTTTTTGGGGCTGCATATCTTTCTGCTGCGGATTCACGGCGTCATGGAGCTGGACGCGCCCGCCGAGGTGCAGGCGACACCGCTGACCGTGGAAGAGGATCGGGAGGGCAAGCGCCGCTTCGACCCCAATCGCTTCTTTGCCTTCTTTCCCGATCACGTCACCACCGAGCTGGCCGTCGGGCTGTTCCTCATCACCGTGGTCACCATGCTGGCGGTGGTGTTCCCAGCCCATCTGGGACCCCCGGCCAACCCCGAGGAGACACCCCTGCACATCAAGCCCGAGTGGTACTTCTTCCCGCTCTTCCGCTGGTTGAAGCTGGTGCCGTTGTGGCTGGGGATGGTGGGGACGCTGGTGGCGGGGGTGGCGCTGGTGTTCTGGCCGTTTCTCGAGGGGGCCTGGCGGGCCCGCCGGCCACGATCGGAAGCGGCCCTGGCGGTGGGGGCCGTGTCGTTGACCCTGGTGCTGGCAATGATGATTTGGGAGGCGCTGTCGTAGGGCCGCCGCTCGGTGCCGCGGCCCAGGGAGGGGTGCATGTCACTGGAATTTAAAAAGTTCATCGTGGCCCTGTTCGCCGTCGCCTTCATCGCCGCCGTGGTCATCGTTGGACTGATTGAGCGAGACCGGGCGCGCCCCGAGAAGGCGGCGCGCGCCTATGCCGACGAGGCCACCAAGGCGTGCATCGGCTGCCACGACCAGAAGCACGTGGCGGTGGTGTGGAACCGGCAATGGGAACAGTCGCGGCACGCCGAAAAGGGCATCGGTTGCATGGCCTGCCACCAGGCGCAGGAGGGCGACCCCGACCTGTGGCGGCACGAGGGGTACCTGGTGGCCACCGTGCCTTCGCCCAAGGATTGCCAGGGCTGCCATGACAAGGAGTTTCAGGAGTTCACCGCTTCCCACCACGCCAAGGCGGCGCAGTTCATCGGTTCGCTGGACAACATTCTGGGCGAGGTGGTGGAGGGGACGCAGGCCGCCAACTTGGGATGCAAGCAGTGCCACGGGTCGGTGGTCAAGCTGGACGAGAAGGGGCTGCCGTTGCCGGGGGGCTGGCCCAATACCGGCATAGGGCGCGTCAACCCCGACGGGTCGCTGGGCACCTGCACCGCCTGCCACACTCGCCACAACTTCTCCAAGGCGCAGGCCCGCGAGCCGCGCACCTGCGGGCGCTGCCACATGGGCCCGGATCACCCGCAAATCGAGATCTACGAGGAGTCCAAGCACGGCATTATGTTTGTCGCCCACCGCGACAAGATGCGCCTAGACGCCGACGAGTGGGTCGTCGGCAAGACTTACACCGCCGCCCCCACCTGCGCCACCTGTCACATGGCCGCGACCCCTACGCAAAAGTCCACCCACGACGTGGGTGCCCGCATCTCCTGGACCCTGCGGCCGCTCTTCTCCAAGCGGCTAGACAACTGGGAGGTGAAACGGGAGGCCATGACCAAGGTGTGCCTGGAGTGTCACGGCGCCAACTGGGTCACCAACTACATGCAGATGTTCGACAACGCGGTGGAGCTTTACAACACAAAGTTTGCCGCACCGGCCAACGAGGTGATGGAGCGTCTGAAGGCGGCTGGCAAGGTCACCCCCACTCCCTTCGACGACGCCATCGAGTGGACGTTCTACGAGCTGTGGCACCACGAGGGGCGGCGGGCCCGCCACGGCGCCTCCATGATGGGGCCCGATTTCACCCAGTGGCATGGCTTCTACGAGGTAGCCAAGCATTTCTACGCCAAGTTCTTGCCCGAGGCGGAGAAGCTTCTGCCCGGGGTGAGCGAGGTGGCGCTGGCCCACGAGGGTCACCAGTGGAAGAAGGGCATGTCCCCCGACGATCTGCGGCGCATGATCGCCTTCTATGAGGAGCGCTACGGGCAAAGGGTGCAATAGCTGTGTGACGGAAGGAGCGGGCGACGCGCTCCTTCTTTTCGAGTTTGTCTTGGGATTGCGCTGACATGCGCAGAAGGAGGTGGCAACCGTGGGACGTCTAGGACTCATGGCAAGCTTCGGGCTGCTGGCGGCGGCGCCGCTGCTGGCGCACGAGGCGAGCCAACCAGAGGAGCCCAAGCTGCAGCTGCAACTGTCTGGTTTCTATGAATTTAATGGCTACACGCAGAACAACTTCTTCTTGGGCCGCAACCCCGCTGGGCCGGTTTCGGACAAGGACGACTACATGATCCAGCTGTTTCGCTTCACGCCGGTGCTCTCCTGGGGTCCGCACCTGAAAGGGGTGCTGTCCATCGATGTGGCGCAGGGGATCTGGGGGGTGGACAACGAGTACCGGGACAACTTCCGGCCCGGTTTCTCCAACCTGTACAACAACAAGGATACCCACTTCTTGATCCACGTGGATACCGCCTACGTGGAGTTCACCGCACCGCAGCTGGGCGGCACGGCAGTTCGCCTAGGGCGCATGCGCAACGACCTGGGTCAGCGCTTGGTGCTCGACCAGGATGGCGACGGCATCCAAGTGCAGAAGACGTTCGGGGCGTGGACGACGGTGTTCGATTGGACCAAGATGTACGAGGGCACCGACGGACTCACCGATCGCAACTTCAACGGCAACCCCGACGGCCGCGACGCCAACCTCTTGTATCTGGATCTTAAGGGAAAGGTGGGCGGCTTTAGTGTCAACCCCTTCCTGGTCTACTACAAGGACAGCGGCATTGCCGACGGGCGCAGCTATCTGCCCAACGAGCTGCAGTACTTCAACGCCCGCTTCCGCCCCAACATCACCCAAGCCACGGTGCTGGGGCTGTCGTGGGACGGCAAGGTAGGCAAGGTGGCGTTGAAGGGCGAGGTGGATCTCCTCGCCGGCAAGGACGATATCGCCAACGCCAACTCCGGCCCTGCGCAGCTGCTGGACGTCAACAACGGCGATTTGCGCGGCTACAACCTCTACCTCGACGCCAAGATGCCGGTTGGCAAGGCGAGCTTGGGGGCGGTGTTGGGCCGGGGCTCGGGGGACGACGACCCCATGTCGGGCAAGGGCAACATTAACAAGATCCGCACCAACGGGTTTTTCTACATCGCCGAGATCTGGGAAGACTCCATCATGCCCGACGAGCAGGGGATCACCCCGCAAGGGCTGGGCTCCCCCGCCTCCCGGGGCTACCGCGAGTTGGAAAACACCACCCTTGTCCAGCTCAACGCCACCTTCCCCCTGGGGCCGGAGTGGAAGCTCATGGTGGCCGGGATGGTGGTGCGCGCCACCGAAGCGCTGCGGCCCTGGAGCGACGTCAACGGCAACGGGGCCATCGATCCAGGGGAGTTCGGCGCCGCCAGTTCCCGGGATCTGGGCAAGGAGATCGATTTCAAACTGGATTGGACGGTGATGAAAAACCTCGTTTGGACGCTGCGGGGCGGCATCTTCTACCCGGGTGACGCGGCCGGCTACCTGATTAACGGTACCAACCGGTACCTGAAGGATGCCTGGGAGCTGCGCACCACCTTGCGCTTCAACTTCGGCGGCCTCAAGTTGATGTAGGCCCCCCATCGCCGGCCGGCGGCCGTGAAAGGAAGGTCACAGAGATGAAAAGATCGTGGGTTGTGCTCCTCGCACCTGCGGTTCTTGTGGTCGGGGTGGCGCTCGCCGGCCCTCCCAGGAAGCCCGGCAAAGCAGCCCCCCAACGCGCCCATCCCCAGGTGGATCCCACCGAAGCCTGCGACGTCTGCCACACCGATGCCACGCCGGAGGTGGTGGCAGAGTGGTTTGCCGGCAAACACGGGGTGAACAACGTCAAGTGTTTCGTCTGCCATGGCTCAGTGGGGGCGGACTTCGTGCTCCGGGCCCCGGCGTCGCGGTGCATCGGCTGTCACGCCGAGGAGGTGGCCTCCCTGGCCCACCCCACCTTGACCGGGAAGGATTGCTTCTCGTGTCACCCGCCCCACCTGCTGTCGCCCCACTCGCGGCAGCGAGCTACCACTGGAGGTGTGCGATGACGACGTTTTCCCGTCGCAGCTTCATCGAGGCCTCGGCGGCGGCCTCGGCGCTGGCCGCCCTGGGGGGTGTAGCGGGCCTGCGCCAGGCTGTGGCCGCCACTGCCCAAGGGGGCGAACAGTGGGTGAAGAGCGTATGTCGCTACTGCGGCACGGGCTGCGGCTTGTTCATCGGGGTGCGGGAGGGCAAAGTGTTTGCCGTACGCGGCGACAAGGACAATCACAACGACGGCTTCTTGTGCTTGAAAGGGTTCCTGCTCCCCCAGATCCTCACCGCCCCCGACCGCTGCCTCCACCCCTTGGTGCGCAAGGAGGGTAAGTTGGTGCGCGCCTCCTGGGAGGAGGCGATGGCGCTGGTGGCAGCGCGTTTTCGGGAGAGCATCGAAAAGTACGGCCCCGACAGCGTGGCTTTTTACGGTTCGGGGCAAGGGCTCACCGAGGAGACGTACTGCGCCAATAAGCTGTTCAAGGCGGGGATTCGCACCAACAACGTGGAGGGCAACCCGCGCCTGTGCATGGCTTCGGCGGTGGGTGGTTACGTCACTACTTTCGGCAAGGACGAACCCATGGGCTGCTATGAGGACATCGACCACGCCGATGTCTTCCTGCTCATTGGTAGTAACACCGCGGAAGCTCACCCGATCATCTTCCAGCGCGTCGTGCGCCGTAAAGAGGCCAAGCGGGAGGTCAAGGTGATCGTTCTGGACCCCCGCCGCACCCCCACCGCGCGCATCGCCGACCTGCACATCTCCTTCACCCCCGGCAACGACCTGGCCATCCTCAACGCCATGGCCCACGTCTTGCTGAAGGAAGGCTTGGTGGACGAGGATTTCATCGCCAAGCACGTGACCTTCGGCGAGGGTGGCGAGGTCAACAAGAGCTGGGAGGACTACAAGGCGTTCCTGGCCGAGTACACCCCGGCCAAGGCGGCAGCCATCGCCGGCTGCAGCGCCGCAGACATCGTCACTGCAGCGCGCTGGTTCGGGGAGCGCGGCAAGGCGGCCATGTCCATGTGGACCATGGGTTTGAACCAGCGCACCAAAGGGGTGTGGGCCAACAACTTGGTGCACAACCTGCACCTCATCACCGGCAAGATCGGCACCCCCGGCAACACCCCCTTCTCCCTGACGGGGCAACCCAACGCCTGCGGCGGAGTGCGGGACGGAGGGGCGCTCTCGCACCTGCTGCCCTACGGCCGGCTCATCGCCAACGACGCCCACCGCGCCGAGATGGAGAAGCTGTGGGGGGTGCCGGAGGGGTCGCTCAACCCCAAGCCCGGCCTGGCCACGGTGGACATGTTCCGCGCCCTGGAGAGGGGCGACATCAAGTGCCTGTACGTCATGTGCACCAACCCCGGGCAGTCGCTGCCCAACGTCTTGCGCTACCGCAAGGCCATGGAGAGGGCCGATGCCTTCGTGGTGGTGAGCGAGGCGTTCCACCCCACCCGCACCTCGGAACTGGCCGATGTGGTGCTGCCGGCGGCGCTGTGGGCCGAAAAGGAAGGGGTGTACGGCTGTGCCGAGCGGCGCTATCAATTGATGGAGCAAGCCATTCCGCCGGCCGGGGAGGCTCGTCCGGACTTCGCCATCCTCTGCGACCTGGCGGCGCGGCTGGGGTACGGCAAACTGCTGCCCTTCAAGACCCCCGCCGACGTGTGGGCGGAGATCCTCACGGTGTGCAAAGGCACCGTGTACGACTTCACTGGCATGACCAGAGAGCGTCTGAAGGAGGCGCACGGCTTGTTGTGGCCGCTGCCAACCCCCGGCCACCCCGGGACCAAGCGCCGCTACGTCAGGGGTGAGGATCCCCTGGTTCCGGCCGACCATGCCGAGCGTATCCTTTTTTACGGGCGTCCCGACAAACGGGCGGTGGTGTGGCTGCGGCCCCAGAAGCCCCCGGAAGAGGTACCCGATGCCGAGTACCCCTTCTACTTCACCACTGGCAGAGAGATCGAGCATTGGCACACCGCCACCATGACGCGCAACTGCCGGGAGTTGGCCAATACTAACCTGGAGTCCATGGCTCAAATCCACCCGGCTGATGCCGCCAAACTGGGCTTGCGGCCAGGGGCGCCGGTGCGCATCACCTCCCGGCGCGGCTCCCAAGTCTTTCGCACCAAGATCACGGACGGCGCCAAACCGGGCGTGGTGTTCGTTCACATGCACGATCCCGAGCGCATGTGCAACGTCATCACCATCGATGCCGTCGACCCCGCCTCCAAGCAGCCGGAGTTCAAGGTGTGCGCGGTGAAGCTGGAGAAGGTGTGACGGAGTTCTCCCCGGCGCCCCCGCCCCGCGGGGCAGGGGCGACGGTGGGCGGAGGGTGGGTGCACCCATGGTGATTGCAGGTGTGGTGATCGAGACGCACCCCGGCAAGGCGCCGGAGGTAGCGGTGCGGCTGGCGGCCAGTGGGGAGGTGCGGGTAGAGGGGGGCGACGGCGACCGGCGACTGGCGGTGGTGGTCAGCGCCGCCACCGGGGCGGAGCTGGAGCGCTGGGCCGAAGCGCTGCTGCGCAGCGACGCGGCGATTTTGGGGGTGTTTCCCACTTTCGTGGGCCAGGATGGGGCGGATCCGCAGCAGGAGGCCGCCGCCAGCGGCCGCTGGTCGGTGCCGCAATGAGCCCCCGGGATGGTGCGGTTTAGCCGCTTTGCCTGGCTGCGGGCGCGCTTGGTCGCCCCGCCCCTGCGGCCGCCGGGGGCCAGGCCGGAGCGGGAGTTCACCGGCCTGTGCATCCGCTGCGGACGCTGCGCCGCCGTCTGCCCCTACCGGTCGCTGGTGCCGGCGGGGTGGGAGTATGGGAGGCACGCCGGGACGCCGGTGGTACTCCCTCGCTCGGTACCCTGCTACCTGTGCATGGAGTGCCCGCCGGTGTGCCCTTCTGGGGCGCTCGACCCGATCACCGACAAACGCGCCGTGCGCATGGGCTTGGCCGAGGTCAACCCGAACACCTGCTACGCCTTCCTGGGCATCCTCTGCCGCACTTGCGTGGACGAGTGCCCACTGGGCGAGGCGGCGCTCATCCAGGACGGCCAGTTGCGGCCAGTGGTCCTGCCAGGGTGCGTGGGGTGCGGGGTGTGTGAGAAGGTATGCCCAACCTTGGAGCCCGCCATCGTGGTGCGCGCCGCCAGGGGGGCGTGCGGCCGTGAGTAGCCCGGTTCTGTTGGCCGAACTGCGCAGCAGCGCCCCCAGGCGGACGTGGACCCGGTGGCGGCGGCTTTGCCAGGCGCTGGTGGCCCTGTTCTATTTGCTCCTGCCCTGGCTCAACTCGCTGGGGTTCCGCCCCCTGGCAGGCACCCTCGCCTCCCTCAAAATCGGTTCTTTCGATCTCACCGAGCCGGCGGCTGGCCTGGCCGCGGCCTTGGCTGGGGGACGGGTGAGCGCCGTCCTGCTCCTGGGGGTGGCCCCCGTGGTGGGGCTGGCTCTGCTGGCGGGGCCCGTGTTCTGCTCCTGGGTGTGCCCGTGGGGGCTGCTCTCGGAAGGGGTGGATCGCCTGCGCCAGCGCCTGCGCCCCCGCCCCTGGCGGGAGCGGGAATGGGTGCGCCTGCGCACTGGGCGCTGGACAATACTGGCCGGCGTGCTGCTGTTGGGGGTCCTCGTGGCGATGCCCGTGGCGGCCGTCATCTCGGCGCCTCGACTGATCACCTCTCTCCCTCTCGAGGTGGTCTACCTGGGGATCCTCTCCCCGGTCACCGGAGGGCTGCTCTTGGCCCTGCTGGCGCTGGAGGTGTTCGGGCCGCGGCGCCTGTGGTGTCGGGCGCTGTGTCCGGTGGGGGCCCTGGCCAACCTCCTGCGCATCCCTACAACGCTGGCGGTACGGTTTGCGCCGGAGCGCTGTCTGTGTCCGCGCCTGCCGCTGTGTCACATCCACTGCCCGTGGGGGATCGACCCTCGCCACGCCGGCCGCTACGATGGGTGCAGCAACTGCCTGGCGTGCGTGGATGGCTGCCCATCGGGGGCGTTGACGGTGGGGTTGGGGTCGCCAGTGGGGCGGCGGTGATCGGGAGACTGGAAGGCGTCGCAGCGACGGCCTGACTTCCCGACACGGGCGCCCAGACGGGGGTTTTGCAGGGAGCGCTGTTTTGGACCCCGACGCCCCCGGGGGCCATGGAGGGCGGACCCTAGATGCCTAGAGTTCCGCCAGTTGACGCGCCACCCAGGCCAGGCGGGCGGTGCTGGCGGCTACCAGTTCGGCCAACAGGCCGGGTTGGAACACCAGGCGCGGGAGGAAGGTGCTGAAGGTGAGGCAGCGGGCAGGATCCCGCCGCCACGCCCCCAAGTGGTGAAAACCGGTCCACTCGCTCTCCTCGAGAAGATTGAGCCGATTGGCCTTCGCCATGAGACTGCGGCCTCCGGCGCCGGGAGGCAGCTTCAAGCGGATGAGGGCCCCTTTGCCCAACGCTAGATGCTCGGCGTCGCCGGCCACCAGGAGGGTGGCGTTGTCGGGGGAAGCCCCCGGCGCCCCGGCGAAGGGCAAACTCGCGTCTGCCTGAAGCTCGCCCAGCGGAGTAACGACGGCGCTGCGGGGCAGTGCTTTCATCGCCTGGGCGAGCTCGTGGCGATCGTAGGGTGTGGGGCCGGCGCTGCCCAGGCCGAGGCGCCACACCGTGGACAACGCCTCCGCTTCCCGTTCTCGCGGTCCACTGGTGGGGTGTTGGCTGGCGTCAACGACCGCCTCAAAGATCTCCGCCAGATCGTGGGCCCGCAGATGCGCCGCCGACACTTGCAGCGCCGCCGCCCAACCGGCCAGCGGCTTGAGCCAGGGCAAAGCCGCTGGCGTCGCCTCCACCGCGCAGCGCAGGGAGAGCCGGCCTTGCTCGCGGTCCCAGACAACGGAGGAGAGGGAGGCCAGGCGGTTGGCCGTGTTGACAGCCTCCAGTGCCGCCGGGTCGTCCTCCACGTCGCGCAGCAGGTCACAAACCATGTGAACGTGGCAGCCTAGGCCGCCGTCGCGGCGGGGAGGTTCCGCCCATATCCGCTGGGCCAGGTGGTGCCCCCACCAGGTGAAGCCCCGTGGCTGCGTGACGCACCACTGTGGGCCGGGGTTCAAGGTCTCGTACAGGTGAGCCAGGAGCTCAAGGCCGGGGTCGGTGGCGGCGAACGGCTTCGCACTCATGGGTCCTCCCGCTCCCCCTCACCGTACGCGACTTTGCGCTTTTTGTCACGAGGGCGGCGGCGAGGGAAGGTCAGTGGCCTTCCCGAGCATCTCGTGGGCCAGCGGGTTCACCGCCCGCAACGCCGCCGTCACCGCTGCGGCGTCGCCGGGTCGGCCCAGTTGCTGCAGCGCTTTGGCCTGGGCGGACAGGGCGCAGAGTTTCTGGAAGCCGCGAGCAAAGCCCCAAAAGCTGCCCGCCGCCGCGGCCGATCGGAAGAGCTCTGCGGCCCGCTCCAGCTCGCCCTCCCAAGCGGCGCGGATCCCTTCCAGTTCGTGGACGATGGCCTCCAGCTCCCGCTTTCCGGCCGCCGCCCCAGCGGCGGCTTCTCGGTACTTGGCGAGGCGCTCGGCGGTCTGCGTCTCCAGGGCACGCCGTCCGGTGAACAGCGCGGCGCGCAGCGCCAAGGCCAAGGGCAGGGCGTTACTGCACTGGTGCTCGGCGAGGTCAGCGACACCATGCCAGTCGCCATCGCGAGCGGCCAACCATCCGCGCGCCCAGCACCCCAGCCGGGTGAGGATCTCTTCGGGCACGGCACCGCTTTCCCGGGCGCGGAACAGAGCGGCCTCCACGCCGGCATGGTTGCCCCGCAGTGCTTCCAAGCGGATTAGGTTTTCGTAGGAAGGTTGGAAGTCCAGACGCGCCTGAATTGCCAGTTCAAACTCCCGCTCTGCCTCGTCCAGGCGACCGGTAAGCAGCAGCAGCTCGCCCAGGGAGTCGTGGGGGTTGGCCTGGTCGGGGGCGATGAACCGATAGGTGGCGAACATGCGTTCGGCGTCATCCAATTTGCCTTCGGCCATGGCTATGTAACCCAGATGGTTGTAGGCCATAACCCAATTGGGGGCGATGTCCACCAAGCGCTCGAAGGCCCTCTTCGCAGTGCCCAGATCTCCGCTGAGCACCGCGTCTTGTCCGGAGAAGAACAGTCCGAAGGGGTCGTCGGGGTAGCGGGCGAGGAACGCCTCGGTGAGGGTTCGCATCTGAGCGTGGTCTCGCGCCGTGGCGGCGAGCACCCGTTCCACGATGAAGCGCTCCCTGGGCGGGAGTGCCTCGACGCTCGCCTTCTCCAATTCCCCTCGCAGCGCCGCCGCCCCCTCGCGGTCGCCGCGCGGGTCGAGATGGTCCAGCAAGAACGCTTTGGCGACTAAAAACGAGGGGTCGGCCTCGGCGGCCTTGGCGAAGCAGCGCCGCGCCTCAGCGCGGTAGTACTTCATGCTGGCTTCAAGGCCGTCACGGAAGTGAGCCAGGGCTTGAGGGTTGCTGGTGCTCCATTGGGCGCCGCGGCCGCGCAGCGCCACCGCCACGCCGCCCGCCACGATCAGCGCTGCGGCCACACCGAGAAAGACCTTCCGCATCGTCGCGCTCTCCCGCGTCTGGAGAAACTCCAGCCGCTACATTGGTCTACGACGCAGTGCCGGGGAGGTTTTGGGGGGCCCAACGAGGCAAGCCCGGCCCGCGCAGGCGGGTCGCCATCGCACCCTCGTCACTCGCCGATGATCTTGATGAGGACTCGCTTGCGCCGCCGTCCATCGAACTCGCCGTAGAAGATCTGCTCCCAGGGTCCGAAATCCAACCGGCCGGCGGTGATGGCAACCACCACCTCGCGGCCCATCACCTGGCGTTTGAGGTGGGCGTCGGCGTTGTCTTCGCCGGTGCGGTTGTGCCGGTACCGTTGCGGCGAGGCGTCGAAGGGGGCGAGCTGCTCCAGCCAGCGCTTGTAGTCCTCGTGCAACCCCGACTCGTTGTCGTTGATGAACACGCTGGCGGTGATGTGCATGGCGTTGACCAAGCACAGTCCCTCGCGCACCCCGGAGTCCCGCACCGCCTGCTCCACCTCCGGGGTGATGTTGACGAACCCCATGCGCTCCGGCACGTTCATGGTGAGATAGCGGGTCAAGGATTTCATGGCGTGCTCCCCATTGCCCCATTCCATGGGAGCATACACGAGGTAAGGAAGGAGGTTGGTATGGCCGATATCGTGGTGGTGCACAACCCTTCCGAGGCGGAACTGACCCGCCTGGGGGTGCGCTCATGGCCCATCTGGACGAAGGAGATCTCGACCTTCCCGTGGAGCTATGATGAGCCTGAGACCTGCTACTTCCTCGAAGGGGAGGTGGTGGTGACGCCGAAGGGCGGCAAGGGCGTGCGGATCGGCAAGGGTGATCTGGTCACCTTCCCGCGGGGGCTGGAGTGCACCTGGCAGGTGCTCGTGCCGGTGCGCAAGCACTACAACTTCGGCTAGCCCTGTCACCGCCGGCGCAGGAGCAAGTCCGCGAGGGCGTCGTGGTCCAGGGGATTGTTGAGAAACCACCCCTGACCCAAGCGGCAGCCCAACTCGACGAGCGCCTCGACCTGCCGCTGCTCCTCGATTCCCTCGGCGATGACGGTGATCTTCAGGGCCTCCCCGAGCCTTACCAGGCTGGCGATCAGGGCGGCGGCACCGGTGTCGGCGCGCAGGCCCTCGACGAAGGAACGGTCGATTTTGATGGCGTCCACCGGGAACTGGCGGAGGTGGGAGAGGGATGAGTAGCCGGTGCCGAAATCGTCGAGGGCGATGCGGATCCCTGCCTCCTTGAGCCGTCGCAGCGTGTCGGCGAGGGCGGGGGTGAGCTGGACGATATTCCGTTCGGTGAGCTCCAAGACCAGTCGTTCGGCGGCGATGCCGTGCTCTTTGAGCAGCCGATGGCACCATTCCACCACGTCGCCCTCGGCGAGCCGCGCCGCCGAAACGTTGACGTGTAGCGCCACTGGGCGAACCACCTGGTCGTTGAGGGCGCGAGCGGTGCGCAGCACCTGGGGTAGCACCCAGCGGTCGATGGTGGACATCAGGCCGAGCCGCTCGGCGTGGTGCAGGAACGCGCCGGCGTCAAGTAGGCCCCGCGCCGGCGCGTTCCAGCGCACCAGCGCTTCCACGGCGACCACCGCGCCGGTGTCCAGCTCGACGATCGGCTGGTAGTGAACAGCCAGGTGGCCGGCAGCCACCGCCTGGCTCAGTTCGCCTTCGAAGTCGAGGTGGCGCACCGCCTCGGCGAGCATAGCCGGCTCGTAGAAAACGAACGCCCCCTTGCCCTGGCGCTTGGCGGCCCCCAGGGCGAGATCGGCCTGTCTGAGCAGCTCTTGGGCGGAGGCGGGGCCACCCCCGTACTCCGCGGCGCCGATGGAGACGCGCTGCCAGGTCTGGCGTCCAGCCACCGTGAACGGCTCGGTCAGGGCGGCCATGATCCGCTCAGCGGTGTGCTCCACTTCCTCCCGGCCGGCGGCATCCTCCAGCAGAATGGCGAACTCGTCGCCGCCGAAGCGGGCGACGGTGTCAGCCGAGCGTACCGAACGCCGGAGGCGCTCGGCGAAGTTCACGAGAATCTCGTCGCCGGCGGCATGTCCAAGGGAGTCGTTGATGCGCTTGAAGTCATCCAGGTCTAAAAACAGCACCGCCAGCTTTCGCCGGGTGGAGGATTGCCGGCGCGCCAGGGCGTGGTGAACCCGGTCGAGGAAGAGCAGCCGGTTGGGCAGACGGGTGAGGGGGTCGTGGAGCGATTGGAAGAGACTCTGCGACGCCAGCAGCGCCTGTTCCTCGTACAGGCGGGCGTTGGCGATGGCCCCGGCCGCTTGCTCGGCAAACACCGCCAAGGCGCGCAGGTCATGTTCCGTGAAGGTGCGAGTGGCGAGGGCATTGACGTTGATGACGCCGAGCAGTGTGTCGCGGTGGATGAGGGGCGCACAGATGGCGCTGCCCGGCGGCGGAGGACCCTCGGTCACCGGTGCCCAGCGCGTGGGATCCAGCACTCCCGAGACCAGTACCGCCTCTCGGGTCGCGGCGACGCGCCCGGCGATCCCCTCGCCGAAACGCACCATCGCCCCCCGGGCGGCCCCTCCCCCGCGGGCGCACACCGTCCGCAGGGCGTTTTCGCCCTGCACCAGCATGATCGAACCGTCCCGCCCACCCAGCAGCTCCAGGGCCGAGGCAATGATCGTGTCCAGCACCTCCTCCAGCTCCACCACGGTGTTGACGGCGCGCGCCGCCCGCAGCAGCGCATCCACCTCCGTCAACCGCGAGCGCAAGGCGGCTGAGACCACCCGTTCCTCCACGAGCAAGCGGGCGAGCCGGCGCAGCTGGAACTCCTTCTCGATGGCGTAGGCGCAGAAGAGGACGGTGAGGATCATCAGGGCCAGACGGAGGAGGTGGAGATGAGACCGCACCGGCACTGTGGAAGCCGGCCACGACAGAACCACCACCAGCGCCCCAGCCAAGGCCAGCAGGAGCAGGAAGTGAAGCAGCCACAGCTGCAAACGCCGCCGCTCCACCGCCTCCAGGGTGGGAGTGTCGAAGCTGCGCAGTCCTGCCACGCGGGCAGCACGGCGCGCCGGGTCAAGGCGACGAACCCTTGATGGTTCGCTTTCCCCTGGCGAGGCACCGAGCGAGGCTGGGGGTGGGCTAGTCACCGCGATCTTTCAGACTACCCAGGCTAGCACAGGGTGGTCACGGCGGGTGTGGTCCGCACTACACTCGCCCCATGAGTGCCGAGCTTCCCACCCCCCACCAGGTGGCCCGGGCGGCGGAGCGCCTGCGGGGGCGGGTACACCGAACCCCGGTCATGCAGAGTCGCACCCTCGACGCCCTCTGTGGCGCTCGACTGCGGTTCAAGTGCGAGAATCTGCAGCGCGTGGGGGCGTTCAAGTTTCGCGGCGCCAGCAATGCCCTTCTCTCCCTGCCCGGCCAGGCGCTGCAGCGGGGCGTAGCCACCCATTCCTCCGGCAACCACGCCGCCGCCCTCGCCTGCGCGGCGGGTGAGATGGGCGTGCCGGCCTACGTCGTCATGCCCCACACCGCCCCGCTGGTCAAGCAACGAGCAGTGGCTGCCTACGGCGCCACCATCTTCCCCTGTGAGCCGACCCTGGCAGCCCGGGAAGCGGGACTGGCCGAGGTGGTGGCGGCCACCGGCGCGGTCGTCGTCCACCCCTTCAACGACCCGGCGGTGATAGCGGGGCAAGGTACGGCGGCGCTGGAGTTGCTGGAAGATGCTGGTCCCCTCGATCTCATCGTCGTGCCGGTGGGAGGTGGCGGGCTGGCCGCGGGGACGGCGCTGGCCGTGGCGGCTCGCTCCCCACACACGCGGGTGATGGCGGCCGAGCCAGAGGGCGCCGATGACGCTTTTCGCTCCCTGCGCGATGGAGTACTCTACCCGTCAAGGGAACCTAAAACAGTCGCCGACGGCCTGCGTACGTCGCTGGGTGAGTTGACGTTCACGCTGCTGCGGCGGCACCGCGTGGCGGTGGTCACGGTGAGCGAGGCGGCCATCGTGGCGGCCATGCGGCTGGTCTGGGAGAGGCTCAAGCTGGTGATCGAGCCGTCCGCCGCGGTGGCTGTGGCCGCCGTTCTCGAGCGGAAAGTGGCGGCCGCCGGCCAGGTGGTGGGGGTCATCCTGTCGGGGGGGAACGTGGACCTAGATGCCCTACCGTGGCGGTGATGCGGGGCGGCGTGCCTCATCGGCCCCCGGTGGCGATCGCCGGTGCGCAGTGGTCGTGTCCCCCCAGCCATTGGAGCTGACCGCGCCAAACCCTGCCCACCAGCCGCCCGTCCTCCCACACTGCCAAGTCGGCGCGCATCCCTGCCCGGAGGACGCCGCAGTCCGTCCACCCAGCCGCGGTGGCCGCGCCGCAGGAAAACCCACGGACCGCCTCGTGCCAGGTGAGGGACTGCTCGGGACGCAGCGGGTGGGTGGTGGCGCAGCGTATCCCGAGGGCGATATCGGGAGGAGCCACCGGGGCGTCCGACCCGAAGGCCAGCGTCACCCCCCGGGTCGCCAGGTCGCGGAAGCGGAACGCCTCGCCCTCGTGCCCCGGTAGGAGGCGCTGGATCAACGCAGCATCCTCGGCCAGGTGGATGGGCTGCATGGACGCCACCACGGGGACGGCTGCGAGCGTTTCCAAGGTCTGCGAGGATATGTGCTGGGCGTGTTCGAGGCGCAGGGGACGACGGGCGAGGGACGCCAGATGGTGAAACATGGCCGCCACCTCGCGCACGGCGCGGGTGCCGATGGCGTGCACGGCCAATGCGAAGCCCGCCTTCAGCGCCGCCTCGCCCTCCCGCCGCAGCTCAACGATGGGGGTGAGCAGCATGCCGTGGCTGCCGTCTGGGTAAGGCTCGTCCATCCAGGCGGTGCGACTGCCCAGCGCGCCGTCGGTGAAGAGCTTCACCGCGGCGACGTCCAGGTCCTCGCCGCGCCAGCCGGGGGAGGTGTGTCGCCACTCCCCGCGCCCCAAGGCCCACCACACCCGCAGCGGGAGGTGCCCGCCGGCGGCCAGCTCTTCAACCCACGGCAGGGCGTCCACGCCCTCGTAGGCCATGGCGTGCACGGCGGTGAAGCCGCGGCCGGCAAGGTCGGCCAGCCCGCGCTGGAGGTCGGCGCTGCTGGGCGGCGGCACCGCCCGCGCCACCAACTCCGCCGCCGTCTCCAGCAGGTACCCAGTGGGAGTGCCGTCGGGGTAGCGGAGCAGGCGCCCGCCCGGCGGGTCGGGGGTTGCGGTACCGATGCCAGCGGCCCGCAGGGCCGCTTGGTTCGCCCAGGCGGCATGCAGGTCGCGACTGCGCAGGAAAACTGGGTGGTGGGGGGCGGCTGCGTCCAGGAGCTGGGAGGGGGGATACCCGTCAAACATGTAGCCGGCGCCTGTCACCCACGTCCCGGCGGGGCGAAGGGAGGCACTCTCGGCGACCCGCGCTGCCACCGCGCGTGGGTCCGTCGCGCCGGCCAGCGACAGCTCGGCCAGGCTGCGCCCCCAGGCCACCGGGTGGACATGGGCGTCGTGAACCCCGGGAGTGAGGCATTGCACCCGGATTCGCGTGGCCTGTGGGTAGCGTGCGGCGAGATCGCCGGCCTCCCCCACGTCGGCCAGGCGCGGCCCATCCACCGCCACCGCACCGGCAGTGCCTCTCTCCGTCATGGTCAGACACTGGCCGATCAGCAGCAGCACCGCTCACCTCCCCGCCTCGAGGGCCGGCAGTTCATCGCCGGCCCTTGACGGCCGCTTCTGCCTCGCGGTCGAGGGTTCGTTGCTTGAGGGCGTCGCGCTTGTCGTGCAGCTTCTTGCCGCGCCCCAGGGCGAGCTCGACCTTGATCCAGCTGCCCTCCACGCCAATGGCCAAGGGCAGCACGGTCAGTCCCTTTTCGGCCACCTTGCCGGCGAGGCGGTGCGCCTCCCGCCGATGAAGCAGAAGCTTGCGCCGTCGCAGGGGGTCGTGGTTGGCGTAGCCGGCATGGTGGTAGGGGGCGATATGCACGTTGACGAGAAAGGCCTCCCCACGTTCGAAGAGCACGAAACCGTCCTGTAGATTGACCCGTCCTTCCCGCACCGATTTCACCTCGCTGCCGGTCAGGGCAATGCCAGCCACCAGACGCTCCAGGAGCTCGTACTCGAAGCGAGCGCGGCGATTGGCAGCCAAGATCTTCACAGGTCACCCCCGGGCGCGGCGGAAGGCGCTCCTCCCGTTCACGCCTCGCTCGCCTCCTCCAGGGCCGGGACGAGGTCGGGGTCGAATTGACGCCCTGCCTCGGCCCGAATGGTTGCCAGGGCCGCCTCCCGGGTTACCGGGCGCCGGTACGAGGACTCCGAGGTGAGGGTATCGTACACCTCGGCCAGGTGGATGATTCGGCTGGCAAAGGGAATGGCCCGCCCGCCCAGGTGGTCGGGGTAGCCGCTGCCGTCCCAACGCTCGTGGTGATGGCGGATGGTAGCGGCGAGGTCACCGGGAAATTCGGAGGAGGCTACGATTCTCGCCCCCACCACGGGGTGGCGGCGCAGCATGCGGCGGTCCGCCTCACTGGGGTTTTCCAGCCGGTGCAGACGAGCGTAGTCGAGCTCCCGCAGGCCGACGTCGTGAAGGTAGGCCGCGACGGTGATGAGCTCCTCATCGGCGGCGCTCACCCCGATGATCGTCGCCATGCGTTGCGCCAACTCGGAGGTCGCTTGGCTGTGGGCGCGCAGGCGCGGGTAGCTCATCTCTCCCGGCTCCAGGAGGGTACGGGCGAGGTTACGGGTGGCGCGCCGGTAGCGCACCAAATCCAACGCCAACGTCGCTTGACTGTGCAGCAGATCGAGGACCACCTCCGGCGCCGTGGAGGTCGCAGGTGCCAGCGCGGAGCACAGTATCCACATGGGCGGTCCGGCCAGCAGGACGGTGGAGCGGATGGTATCGGTCTTCTTTTCACTACCGTCGCTGGGCTCCTCTGACCAGCCCCAGGCGGAGGGCGGGGGGAGGGTGATCCGTTGGGGGGCCAGCAGCGACGCCTGGTGAGCGGCGATGGCTTCGCGCACCTGCGTTTCCAAAGGGGTACTGCAACACAGCAGCACCCGAGCGGTACGCCCGTCGGTTACCGTAAACGCCAAAGCGGCGATGCCGGGCAGGGAGGCGGCCCGCCGCACGCCGCCGGCCAATGACGCGATCAAGGGGGTGTCGAGAGCCTCTCCCTCCACTGCTGGGGTGGGCGTCGGTGGCGGTTCCACGGCAGCCGCGCCTTGCAGGCGGGGCGGCAGGGGCGCCTCGCCGGCGCGCTGGGGACGCCCAAAAATGCCGCTTTCGCCAATCACCGCCTGCAGCGCGGCGGCGATGGCACGGGCCCGCGGGATGTCTCCCGGCTCGTAGGGGGCCCGACGGGCCTTGTCGCGGGCGTCCACGAACCCCACGAGGCGGTCGGCCAGGTTGAGAGGAACCACCAGGAGACGAGCGGTGCCGCTGACCTCCATGAATTCGGTCAGGGATCGCTCCTCGTCGCGGTCATTGACGTAGGCTGGGGAGGTGCGATGCCGCCGCACCCAGTTGAACAGGGGGTCGCCGGGTGTCACCTCCACCGGGAGGACATCGCGCTTGCCAAAGCCGTAGTGGTCGACCAGTTCGAAGTGCCCAGCGTTGCTCAACAGGTAGAGGGCAGCTTTGACCACCCCCAAGTCTTCCATGAAGCGATACAGCAGTTCCTTACCCTTGCGCTCGATTTCCCCTTCCCAACCTTGCAAATCCCTCTGCCTCCTGCGCGCAGTCTAGTATCGCTGCCAAAGGGCGGCGGATCAAGGGATAAAGCCGTTGGAGGGGGCGCCTCCGTGCTAGAGTGAAGCGGCATGATGGTGTATGCCCTCGTCTTGGCAGCGGCGCTGCCCGCTGCGAAGCCCCAGGACCTGGAGGTTTCTCTCACCCCCTCGCCGGGGCGCCTGACGGTACAGCTGGCGGTTACCCATCAAATCCCGGAGGAGTGGTCCCGCGCCCTGGTGGGGGGCGCGCCGGTCAGTATCACCTACCGCTTGCGCCTGTTTCGCAACCGCCGCTGGCTGTGGGACCAGCGGCTGTCCGGCCACGAACTGGTGGTGGAGGCGCAGCGCGACCCCCTCACCGGGGTGTTCACCCTCATCGCCCGTCAAGACGGCGAGGTGCTCGCCTCGGGACACGCCGCCAGCGTCGAAGAAGCCATTCACTGGGTGACCCATCCGCCGCCCGCTGCCATCCCGGTGCCGCTGCGTCACGAACCCCTGTGGTTGGTGGTGCGGGCTGAATATTTGACCAAGTACAAGCTCCTCGTCATCCCCAGTACGGTAGGAACCCAGTGGGTGACGCGTGCCGTTCCGGAGGCGCCGTGAAGCGGTGGCGACGGGCCTGGGAGCGGTACCGTCGGCAGACACGTTTCCTCGTTGCCGTCTACCTGGTACTGATGGCCCTGGCGGGAGGAGCCTTCTGGCTCTTCGCCAGGTTGCGGGAGCTGCCGCCGGAGGAGCTCACCAACCGTTTGCTCGTGTTTCTCCTGTGGTGGTTCGATCTCACGCTGATCGCCGTGCTCCTCTTCATGTTGTTGCGCAACCTCACCAAGCTCGCCCTGGAGCGGCACCACGGCGTGTTCGGTTCGCGCTTTAGGGCAAAGCTGGTGCTTTCTTACCTCGTTCTCATCTTCGGGCCCACGCTGCTGGTCTTCTTGCTTTCAGCGTCGCTGCTCTCCCACGCGGCGGCGCGATGGTTCTCGGAACCTGTGGAAGAAATGGCGGCACAGGGAACGGCTTTGGCGACCGGCCTGCGGGCCCAGGCCGAGGCTCGTGCCCGCCGGGCAGCGACGACGGTGGCGCGTGAGCTGGCCCGTGTGGGCGAAGGTCGGGCAGCTCGCCTGGCCACCCTGGAGCGGCTGCACGCCCTGCTAGGGAATCACCTCACCGGTCTGTGGCGCGACGGCGCCACGGTGGTGGAGTTACAGGATCCACGCGCCGAAGAGCTTCGCCGCCTCCCGGCGCTGGCACAGGAAGCCCTGGCGAGCAGTGGGCAACGCAGCGAGCGTGCCGGGGGTACGCTGGTGGTCCGCGCCTGGGAGGTCATGGCGGACGGCTCGGTGGTGGTGGTGGGTGAGGCATTGCCGCCGGAACTGGTTGCCGCCCAGGCACGGTTGGCGGCGGCAGGTGCGGCGTACCAACAGTTGAAACTGCAACGCACCGCCATGACCGCGACCATGGTGCTAGGCTTTGGCGGATTTGCCCTGCTGGTGGTGTTCGCCGCGGTGTGGTTGGGGCTACACCTTTCGCGGCGGTTCACCGCTCCCCTGCTGTCGCTGGTCGCCTCGACGGAGCGGGCGGCGCGGGGTGAGACCCTGGAAGAGGTACCCCTGCCGGCTGACGACGAGGTGGGCCTGCTGGTGGAGTCGTTCAACGCCATGGTGCGCCGTTTGAAAGAGAAGGAAGCCGCTCTGCAGGAAACAGTTCACCGCCTTGATACGGTTTTGCGGGGGATCCGCACCGGGGTGTTGACCATGGATCGAGAACGCACCTCGGTAATCGGTAACCCGGCGGCGGCGGCGTTGCTGGGAATGCCGCAGTTGGCGTCGCGGCCTCTGGCCCTCGAAGAGTTGGCAGCGGCGGGCAACGCCAGGCTGGTCGAGACGCTACGCTCCGCCGCTGGCCCGGTTCGCGGCTCGGTAACGGTGGAGGCGGCGGGAGTGGCGAGGGCGCTGGAGCTGGCGGTTCTACCTCTGGGTGATGCGGCCCAGCCGCAAGGTTGGGTGGTGGCACTGGAGGATCTCACGCAGCTGCTGCGAGCTCAGCGGCAGGCGGCGTGGAGCGAGGTAGCCCGGCGCATCGCTCATCAGATCAAGAACCCCCTCACGCCCATTCGCCTGGCGGCGGAGCGGATCGCGCGACACGCCGAGCGGGGCGGTGAGTCACTCAGCGCGGTTGTTCCCCAGGGATGTGCAGCCATCGTGGAGCACGTCCAAGCGATGCAGGAGATGGTGGACGCCTTCGCGTTGTATGCGAAGCTCCCCCCCGTCTCCTTGCGCCCGACGCACCTGGGCCAGCTGGTGACGCAACTGGCCACCCTGTACGACGGCCTGCGCCCCAATCTGCACTTTCGGGTCCAGGACCACCTGGGCGACCAGCAGGTCATGGCGGATCCAGAGCAGCTCAGACAGGCCCTCGCCAACCTCTTTGATAACGCCGCCGAGGCCTCTCCCGACGGGGGAGAGGTGGTGATCTCCCTGGCTCGCAGCGAGAACGAAATCACCATAACGGTCGCCGATCGCGGCGCTGGGATTGACGGAAGTGATCCCGAGCTTCTCTTCCAGCCCTTTTACTCCACCAAGGGCCGCGGCTCGGGGATCGGGCTGGCGGTGGTGCAGCGCATCGTAGCGGACCACGGTGGGACTGTTCGCCTCCTCCCCCGGGAGGGCGGTGGCGTGGAGGCGGTGGTGACGCTCCCCCTCGACTAACAGCGACCCGGGCACTGGTCACAAACACTGTCCTCGGTCACGGTCAGCGACATAGAGTTCGATCACCGACACGGACCCGCACTCGGACCACAACCCTGGCCAGAGTTTGGAGGTGAGAGTCGAGGCGCGTGCGGCATTGCCGCCGCGCTTGGGGGGAGAGGGGGGAGAGGAGCGAGCCGGAATTTACTTCCGGCGAGCGGTGGGGGTT